>MDTD01023315.1_pt1 | contig 15417 bp, 12 predicted proteins | sample 811221 | NCBI WGS metagenome assembly MDTD01 (sample SAMN05326646, study PRJNA326480) | marine metagenome | isolation source: seawater | place: Pacific Ocean: South West | collected 2011
CATTGATCATGAAAGATTTAGGTTTCAATGTTAAAGGTTCAGATCAACAAAGTGGAAAAAATATAGATAGATTAAGAAGAAATAAAATAAATATTCAAATTGGACATAAAAAGAAGAATTTATCAAATGCAACAATAGTTGTTATATCTTCAGCAATTAAAAAAAATAATCCAGAGTTCTTGGAAGCAAAGAAAAAAAAAATTCCTACTTATATCAGAGGAGAAATGTTAGCAAATATAGTTTCATTATATAAAAATGTTGTAATAGCTGGATCACATGGCAAAACAACTACTACATCTATAGTATCTACTATATTTTCAAAATCAAAATTAGAACCAACCACAATTAATGGTGGAGTGATTAATTCTATAGGAAACTCAGCCAAGCTTGGTAAAGGGGAATGGTGTGTTCTAGAGTCCGACGAGTCTGATGGAAGTTTTTTACAGCTTCCTTTTACATATTCAATTATTACAAATATAGATGATGAACACCTTGAGCACTATGGCACGATTGAAAATTTAAAAAAAAGCTTTGTTAAATTCGCAGAAAAAACACCATCGTTTGGAAAAACTTTGATTTGTATGGATGATAAAAATAATAGATCAATTTTAAGTAAAATAAAAAATCAGAATATAGTTACTTACGGATTAAATGAAAAATCAAATTTTTGTATTAAAAATATAAAACTACATTCAAATATATCAATGTTTGATTTAGAGGTAAATTTACCCAATCAAAGTAGAAAAATTTATAGATCATTCAAGATACCTTTGATTGGGATTCATAATATCAAAAATTGTTGTGCCTCCGTAGCGGTAGCTATTATGATGGGTATTTCTGTTAATTTAATAAAAAAAGCAATTTTTGAATTTAAGGGTGTCCAAAGAAGATTTAATTTTATATTTGAAAAAAATAAAAGTAAATATTATGATGATTATGCACACCACCCAACCGAAATTCTTGAATTACTCAAGTCTACAAGAGAAGTTTATGGCACACAAAAAATAATATCAGTTTTCCAACCACATAGAATTTCTAGATTAAATTCTTTAAAACAAAGATTTACTCAATGTTTTAAATTTTCAGATCAAGTTTTGTTATGCCCAGTCTATAAAGCAGGTGAAAATTTTAAGTTAAAATTTAATTACCTTAAATTTGCAAAAGAGATAATAAAAAACTCAAAAGTTGATTTAATAATGATTAATAATGAATATGAGTTAGCAAAGTACGCAAAACAAAATATTTATGGTGATAAAATAGTAATTGGAATGGGCGCAGGAACAATATCCAGTTGGATAAGAAATTTACCAAAATTAATGAAATGAAAATAGATGATTTAGAAAATATTAATTTTTCAGATAATTCACGTTTAAGTTTTGACCATAATCTTTCAAAATTAAATTGGTTTAATATTGGTGGGAAAACAAAAATTTTCCTATATGCAAATTCATTAAAAGACCTATCAGTTTTTATAAAAAAATACCAAAATAGAGGAAAAATTTTTATATTGGGTGCTGGTTCGAATACCTTATTTGACGATAAAACTTATGAAGGGGTTATTATTAAACTAGGCAAAAATTTTAATAATATTTCTATGTTAAATGATGATTTAATTATTTCAGGAAGTTCTTGCCTTGATAAAAAGCTTTCAGAATTTGCAATGGAAAATAACCTTGAAGGTTTCGAATTTTTATCATGTATTCCAGGATCAATTGGAGGTGGCATAAGAATGAATGCGGGTTGCTATGGAAGAGAATTTAAAGATATTATTGTATCAGTTCAAGCACTTGACCTTGAAGGGAAGGTTATAACTATTCCTTCTAAAGAAATAAGTTTTAAATATAGATCAACAAATCTTCCTAAAAACTTAATTTACCTAAGTGGAACTTTTAAAGGGAAATTGTCTAAAAAAGAAATTATTAAAAAAAATGTTATTAAACTTAAAACTCAAAAAGAAAAATCACAACCTTTTAGAGTAAAAACAGGCGGAAGCACATTTAAAAATCCTATAAACCAATCAACAAAAAAGGTTTGGGAACTAATAAAGGAATCAATAAACATTGATGAAGCAAATCAAATGTTTGGAGATGCTAAACTTTCGGAGAAACACTGTAATTTTCTTATTAATAAAGAAAAAGCATCTTCTAAAGATATGAAAAATCTTATTAATTTTATAAAAGAAAATGTATATATAAAAACAGGAGTTAAACTTGAATTAGAAATAGTTTTAGCTTCTTAAAAATGAAGAAAAAATTATTAATATTAGCTGGAGGATATTCTAAAGAAAGAGAAATTAGTTTTAAAACAGCTAAAGCAGTTTTTAAACAAATTAAAAAAGACTATATATGTAAAATTATTGATCCTAAAAATGGATTTATAAAAGAAATAAGAAAATTTAAACCTCAAGTAATATTTAATGCGCTTCATGGAAGATACGGTGAAGATGGATATGTACAATTAATTCTAGAAAATGAAAAAATAAAATATACCCATTCAGGTGTAGAAGCATCCTCAATATGTATCAATAAAATAATTTCAAAAGAAATATTTAAAAAATATAATATTCTTTCCCCTAAATATTTAACTATCAAAGGCAATATGGAAAGCAATTTTAAAAAAATTTATTATAAAATCAAAAAAAAATTCAAATTTCCTGTAGTTATAAAACCAGTAAATGAGGGATCAAGTGTAGGTGTCTATATTTGTAATAAAAATAATTTTATTAAAAATTTAAAAAAATTAAAAAATGAAAGTGAAATTTTAGTTGAAAAATATATACCTGGAAGAGAGATACAAGTGGCGATAATGGGAAATAAAAAATTAGGTACAATAGAACTGATTCCCAAAAGAAAATTTTATGATTACACAGCAAAATATGACAAGAATGCTAAAACAAAACATATTTTACCAGTAAATCTTCCAGCAAATAAAATAAAGGAAGTTGAAAATATCGCTTTAAAAGCACATAAAATTACAAAGTGTCGTGGAATAACAAGAAGTGATTTTAGATACAATAATAATAAATTTTATTTATTAGAAGTAAACACTCAACCAGGAATGACAGAATTGTCATTAGTTCCAGAAATAGCTAAATATAAAGGTATTAATTTTTATAATTTAATTAAGTGGATAATAAATGATGCTTCAATCAATAGGTAAAAGTAGGTTTTATTTATATACAGCATTTTTAATAATATTATTGAGTATCCATAATATAAATTTTAACGAAAAAATAAATAATACATTTAAAATTAAAAAAATAATTTTGATGGGAGAGATAGAAAATGGTTTAAAAGAAGAAATATCTATTGCTTTGAATCAATTTAATAATACGAATATTTTTTCGATAAATTCAAAAGATATAGAAATTGTACTAAATAAATATAATTTAATTAGTAAATATAAAATTAAAAAAGAATTTCCATCAGTCCTAAAGGTAGAATTAAAAAAAACAAATATCCTCGCCTACTTTTTTGAAAATAATAAAAAGATATATCTAGGAGAGAACGGTAAAAAAATTAAAAATTTATATCTAGTGAATAATGATCTTCCTTTAATTGTAGGAAATTTAGATATTGAAAATTTTTTATATTTAAAAAAAAAATTACTTCAAAATGGATTCAAAATTAACGATTTTTCGAAATTTTACTCCTTCAAATCAAAAAGGTGGGATTTAGTTCATAAGAAAAAAATAACCATTAAACTCCCAATAGAAAATTTAGATTACACTTTAACTTTACTTAGGGAAATAATTGATAAATCAAATATTGATAAAATTGAAATAATTGATTTAAGAATAAATAAAAGAATTATTTTATCATGACTGAAATCAACATGCCAATTTCCATTTTAGAATTTGGCTCGACTCATGTACGTGTAGCTATTTATGACAAATTAATTCCAAATCAAAATCTTTTCTATGAACAAAAAATAAATTTTACAGGAAATGATTTTTTAAATGAAAATCATCCAGTTTTTGATTTAATTATGAAAGCAGAAAAAAAAATTGGCCAACATCTAAATGAAGTTTTGCTAGTATTAGATAATCCAAGTATAAGTTCACTCGATTTTTCAATACAGAAAAACTTTGAACAAAAAATTGTTAGCAAAGAGGATTTAGACTATCTTGTAAATGAATGTGAGCAGATCATTAAATCCTATAATAAAGAAAAAAATATTATACATGTAATTATTTCAAGTATTACCTATGATGGAAAAAATATTGAGAGTCCTGAATCTATTTCAAGTGAGGTAGAAAAAGTAACAATAGAAATTAAATTTATTTTGATTGATAAAAAAGATTTTGATCGTATTAAAAACTTATTGTTAAAAAAACACATATCGTTACTTAATGTATTTTGTACAAGTTACATCAAATCTTTAGGATTGTTAAATAAATTAAGTATTTCTAATTATAGCTCATTTATAGATATAGGCTTAAAAAAAAGCAGTTTAACAATTTATAAAGATAATAAGTTGTTATATTTAAATAATACTCACATAGGAGGTTCACATATTACAAAAGATATATCTAAAGTTTTAAAAATTGATATTAGGAAAGCAGAAGCAGAAAAATTAAAGTTTTCAAAAAGAAATAAGTTAGAAAATAATTCAAAGGATAGGGAGCTGCTTAAAAATATTGTAAATGCAAGACTTGAAGAAATTATTGAATTATTATTTATGGATTGTCCTTTGATTAAAAATAATATTTTTGATGATAATTTAAAACTTTTTTTTACCGGAAATGGATCAAAAGTATTAAATGAAAATTTACTTTCTTTTGGCTCAGAATTAAATTTTATAAAGGAAATGACTATTATTGAGGAGAATAAAGAAGATTGTTGCAAAAGTGCAATAAAGTTTAATAATAGCAAAGAAACTATACAACCTAAAAAGAGCAGTATAATTATAGAAAACAAGGGATTTTTTGAGAAACTATTTGATTTTTTTACTCCAAAATAGCAATTTTTTGTAACATTAGTTGTTTTTTGAAAGTAATTTTTTTTTAATATAGTTTTTTAATGTCAATTTTAAATCAAAAAACAATTAGTAAAAAAATTGTCTTAAGTGGTGTAGGGCTTCACACGGGCAAATTAGTAGAGCTTAATCTTTTACCCGCCGCCCCTAATACAGGTATTATATTTAAAAGAATTGATCTTAAGAGTAACAATATTATCATACCAACATTTGATAATGTAATTGATACAACTTTGTGTACAACCTTGGCTAACGAAAGTGGTGCCAAAGTTTCTACTGTTGAACATTTAATGGGTGCCTTATACGGACTTGGAATAGATAATTTATTAGTTGAAGTTAATCGTCAAGAATTACCAATTTTAGATGGCTCAGCAAAAGTTTTTATCGAAAAAATTTTATCTACAGGAATGAAATCTTCATCTGCTCCAATTAAGTTAATTAAAATTAACAAAAAAATTTCTCATGAAGAAGGAACTAAAAGTATAACTTTAGACAAATCTAAAGTATCGTCAGAAATAGATTTTACAATTAAGTATAAAAATCAAATCATAGGAGAACAAAGAAATAAAATAAATGTTTTTAACGATGATTTAAGTGAAGTATTCCAATCTAGAACTTTTTGTTTATACAAGGATGTAGAAAAACTCAAAGCATCCGGCTTAGCTCAAGGTGGAAGTCTAGAAAACGCCATTGTGGTTGGAGATAAAGAAATTTTAAATAAAGAAGGCTTAAGAAATACTAAAGAGTTTGTTAATCATAAAATTCTTGATTGCATGGGAGATTTATATTTGTCTGGTTACAGAATAGTTGGTTCTTTAACCACATCTGAGGGAGGCCACGGTCTTACCAACAAAATCTTGAAAAAACTTTTCTCTGATAAATCTAACTTTACTGTTATAGAAATTAAGGAAAAAACTTTACCATACCAAATTTTAGATAGATCTTATCTAAAATCTATCGCTTAAAAATAGAAATTTTTTTTATTTCTGCTAAGACGTATACATGCAATTTTTTAGAATAACTTTATTCATTTTATTTTTAGTTCTTACATCATGTTCAAAAGAAAAAAATATTGAAGTAATTGAAGAAAAAGAAATAAATTTACAAATGATTGACGCTTATCAAGAAGGTATGAAATTCCTTGATGATGGTGATGGACTTACTGCAGCTAAAAAGTTTAGTGAAGCAGAATTATTATTTCCTCAATCTCTTTGGGCACCTAGGGCTGCATTGATGGCAGCATACGCATATTATAAGGATGAGTATTATAGCGATACAATTTATGAAGTTGAAAGATTTTTAAAAACTTATCCAAACCATCAAAGAACGGACTATGCTTATTACTTGTTGGCAGTAACACACTATAATTTAATTGTAGATGAAACTAGAGACCTTCAATCAATGCTGGAAGCAAAAAACTATTTTGAAATCATAATTCAAAAATATCCGAATACAGAGTATGCAATAGATTCAAAGTTTAAACTTGAATTAATAAATGAGATTTTGGCCGCAAAAGAAATGTATTTAGCTAAATATTATTTTTCTAAAAAAAAATGGATACCAGCTATAAACAGATTTAAAATTGTTCTCGAAAATTATGATGAATCAATTTTTGTTGAAGAGGCTTTACATAGATTAGTTGAAATTCATTACATTATAGGATTAGAGAAGGAGGCGAAAAACTACGCATTTTTATTAGGTTATAATTATCAATCTAGTGAATGGTATAAAAAATCTTTTAAAGTTTTCAATAAAAATTACAAGGGAACAGTTAAAAATCTCAAAAAAAATAAAAAAAAGAAAACATTAATTGATAAAATAAAGACAAAAATATTTTAATGAAAGACAAGGATAAGATTAAAAAAAAATATAATGATAAAATTAAAGAATTAAAAAAACATAACAACTTATATTTCTCAAAAGACAAGCCTATAATAACTGATGAAGATTATGATATTTTAAAAAATGAAATCTTAAAATTAGAAGATAATTATCCTTACCTTAAAAATAAAGACTCCCCATCCAAAAGCATCGGTTTTAAGCCATCGAAGGTTTTTAAAAAAAAAAAAACACGAAGTACCAATGTTATCTTTATCAAATATTTTTGACGAAGATGATTTAATTAATTTTGAAAAAAAAATCAAAAATTATCTAGACTTAAGTGCATCTAAATTATTTGAATATAGCGTAGAACCCAAAATAGATGGAATTTCTGCGTCCTTGACTTACAAAGATGGTAATTTGATTTTAGGTCTTTCAAGGGGAGATGGATATGAAGGTGAGGAAATTACTGATAATTTAAAAACTATAAAAGATATTCCTCAAACTATAAAATCAAAAGACTTTCCTAAAAATATTGAAATAAGAGGTGAAGTTTACATAAACAAAAGTGATTTTGAAAGCTTAAAAGATAAATTTGCAAATCCAAGAAATGCAGCATCTGGATCGTTAAGACAAAAAGAATCTTCAGAGACAAAAAAAATTCCTTTAAAATTTATAGCATATACATTTGGATTATTTGAAAATAATAGCTTTAAAAAACAATCTGAATTTTTAGATTCATTAAGTAAATGGGGTTTTCAAATTAGTAAACATAACAAAGTCATTTCTAGGATAGACGAACTCATAAAAAATCATGAAAACTTTGAAAAAAATAGATATGAATTAGAATACGATGTAGATGGTTTAGTATATAAAATAAATGATCTTCAGCTTCAGGAAAGATTAGGATTTGTTGGTAATGCGCCAAGATGGGCTGCGGCTCATAAATTTTCTGCAGCTTCATCATTTTCAAAAATTTTGAAAATCGAAATTCAAGTAGGAAGAACTGGTGCTCTTACACCTGTTGCTAAAGTTGAACCTGTTAACATCGGTGGAGTTGTTGTTTCAAATGCAACCTTGCATAATGAGGATGAAATAAATAAAAAAGATATAAGAATAGGGGATATTGTTAAAATAGAAAGAGCAGGAGATGTTATTCCACATGTAGTTTCTGTTGATATTAAAAAAAGATCTCCAAAAACTGAAAAATATAAGTTTCCAAATAAATGTCCATCTTGTGGATCATTAGTTGAAAAAGAATTTAATAAACAAACAAAAAAATATGACGCAGTAAAAAGATGTTCTTCGGAGGGATACAAATGTGAAAAAATTGTAATAGAAAAAATTAAACATTTTGTTTCAAAAGATGCACTCAATATAGACGGTCTTGGAAAAAGAGTTATTGAAAAATTTTGGGAAAAAGGATTTTTAAGATTTCCACAAGATATATTTAAGTTAGACTATAAAAAAATAGAAAATCTAGAAGGATGGGGCTCACAATCCGTTTTAAACTTAAAATATTCAATTGAAAAATCAAAAAATATTTCTTTCAATAAATTTATATTTGCTCTAGGAATTAGACATATAGGCCAAGAAAATGCCAAGCTTATTGCCAAACATTTGCAAAAAAAGGAAAAGTTTATAAATATTGATAAAAAATTTGATTTTAATTCATTCATAAACATAGATGGGATTGGAGAAATTCAAATATCTTCAATAAAAAAATTTTTTTCAATTAAAGAAAATTTAACAGTAGTAAAAGAACTATCATTTTATCTAAATATTAAAAATGAAGTAATTAACAATTCAGGTAAGTTAAAAAATTTAAGTTTTATGATAACTGGTAAATTACAAAGTATTAGTAGAGCAGAAATAAAATCAATTATAGAAAAAAATTCTGGGAAGATTTTAAGCTCTGTAAGCAAAAAGTTAGATTATCTAATCGTTGGAGATAAACCAACTACAAAAAAAGTAAATCAAGCCAAAGAACTAGATGTAAAACTTCTTAATCAGAATGAGTTAGATAAACTACTGAATTGAGTTGAGAAGCCAATTTTTTTCAGATTTATTCAGTAGAGGTGATATATTGTTGTAAACCTCCAAATTATATTTGAAAAGATATTCCTTTTCTTTTGTATTTAATAATTTGTAATCAATTAAGTCTTTATCAATAGGAGCCATTGTTAAATTTTTAAATTTTATTTTATTTTTAATTTTTTCAACATAAACTAAATTTTCAATTCTTATTCCGAACTTCCCTTCTTCATAATAACCTGGTTCATTACTTACAATCATACCTTCCTTCAATTCAATAGAATTAAATTTTGATATTGACTGAGGTCCTTCGTGAACGTTTGAAAAAAAACCAACGCCATGCCCCGTTCCATGGCCATAATCTAAATTAATTTCTTTTAATGCACTTCTTGCTTTTTTATCAATCAAATATCCTTTTTTAACTAAATTTAAATTAACTGTAGCAACTGCTATGTGTCCTTTGAGTACTCTTGTAAAAATATTTTTAATTCTTTTAGTTGGTTTTTTAAAGCAGACAGTCCTTGTAACATCAGTTGTCCCAAATTTATATTGTCCGCCCGAGTCACATAAAAAGATATCTTCTTTCTTTATTTTTCTATTTGTTTTTTTAGAAGATCTATAATGTATTATAGCACTATTTGGACCTGAGCCTGCAATAGTATTAAAACTTGGATATATATAATCTTTATTTTTTTTTCTAAATAATTCTAATTTTTTTTCAAGATAAAGTTCATCGAATCCAAAATTTTTACTCTGCTTGATCCAATATAAAAACTTTGTAAGAGCAGCACCATCTTGTATATGGGCTCTTTTCATATTTTTAATTTCAAATTTATTTTTTATAGATTTTAAATAATATATTGGATCCTCAAAATTTTTTATATGAAATTTTGAGTTGATAAGACTTTCATAAAAAATTGAGCAAGTTTGTCCATCTACTGTAAAAAAAGATGAATTCAGCTTTGACATTACATCGTAAAATTTCTCAAAATTATAGTATTTAATTGCTTTATAACTTATTTTATTTTTAATTTTTTTAATTTTTTTTATATTACTAAATAAATGTAATTCTTTATTTTTATCAATTAGTAATCTAGAATTTGGAATTGGACTGTTTGGATTATCTTTACCTCTAATATTTAGCAACCATGCAACGTTTTCAGGTGCAGAAATAAAAATACTGTCTGTATTATTTTTATACAATGCTTTACGTAGTCTATTAATTTTTGAATATACACTTTCGCCTACAATTTTATCATCCAATTTAAAAAAAAATTCACTTTTCCTCTTTTTTTCTTGAAAAATGACATCAACTAAATTTTTATTTATCGGGATTAATTGATGTTTGTTATCAAAATATCTTTTTAATGTAGTCGAAGTAAATAATTTAGGATCATACCCGATTTTTTTAAATTTTTTGTCTAAAATATCTTTTGGATATGAATACGGAATTTCAATAATTTTAAAATTTTTTCCACTCTCCAGTTTGCTTTGTATTAAATATCTTCCATCTATAAATAAATAATTATTTAATTTTGTAATTATGGAAAAACCCGCAGACCCTGAAAAATTAGTGATAGTTTTAAGTCTGTTAGGAAAAGCATATTCGCTAAAAAATTCATCATTTTTAGGCACAATATAAGCATCAATATTGTAAGTTTTTAAAAGCCTTTTTATTTTAAACAGTGTTTTCACGATTTAATCCTTTTTTGATACCTAAGCCAACCTGGACTTTTTATTTCACTTTCATAATCAATATCTTGATTAAAATCAAATTCATCGTTTTCATCTTGCATAAATTGATTATTTTTTTCAAGATTTTTTTCTGGAAGTTCGTCTATGAATCTTGAAGATATGCTATCAATCCAGTCCCCCTGATAAAATCTATTCATTGAGAAAGAAATAAACGCTACTTTTTTTGCTCTTGTTATCCCGACATAAGCTAATCTTCTTTCCTCTTCCAGGCCACTTTGCCCTTTTTCCTCCATTGATTTTTGATGTGGAAACAAACCTTCCTCCCAACCTGGTAAAAAAACTACATCAAACTCCAAACCTTTTGAAGAATGCATAGTCATTAAATTTACTTTTTGTCCCTCCCAGTCTTGATCGATCGAGGTTGCTAAAGCAACATGTTCTAAAAAACTTTCAAGATTATCAAATTCTTTCATTGCATTTAAAAGTTCTTTAATATTTTCTATTCTGTTTTCATTTTCTAAATCTTTTTTATCTTTAAGCATTTGGCTATAACCGGACTCGTCCAAAATAATCTGTAACAGTTTAACTTGATTAGTTTTTTTTCTTAAATCAAATCTCCATTTGTCTAACAAACTTAAAATTGAGTTAAGTCCTAATTTAGTTTTTGGTTTTATTAAATTTAACTCAATCATTTTTTTTGCACTTTCTTCTAGTGAATAATTATTTTTTTTGGCATAGTCGTACATACTTTTAATAGAAGTTTCTCCAATTGATCTTTTTGGTACATTAATTATTCTTTCTAATGATAAATCGTCTCTGGGTTGATTAACAATTCTTAAGTATGCGATACAATCTTTTATTTCTGCTCTTTCATAAAACTTTGTGCCTCCAATAATTCTATAAGGTAAGCCAATTTTTAAAAAACGTTCTTCAAACTCACGTGTCTGAAAAATTGCTCTGACTAAAATGGATATATTATTTAATTTGAATTTAGATTTTAATTTTTCTATATTCTCTCCTACGCCAATTGCCTCATCTTTACCACTTCTGTAACTATCTAAATATACACTTTCACCTTCTTCTCCATCTGTAAAAAGTGTTTTTCCAACTCTATTTTCATTATTTGAAATGAGACTAGACGCGACTGATAAAATATTTTGAGTTGATCTATAATTTTTTTCTAATCTGATGATTTTTGTATTTTCATATATTTTATCAAACTCAAGAAAGTTTTTTATCTCAGCACCCCTCCAGCTATAAATAGATTGATCGTCGTCGCCTACACAACAAATATTTTTATTTTCTTGTGATAATAGATTTAACCATTTGCTTTGTATAAAATTTGTGTCTTGATATTCATCTACTAAAATATACTTAAAATTTTTTGAATACATTTTTGTTATATCAGGGTTACTTTCAAAAATTTTTATGCAATGCAAAATTAAATCATTAAAATCACACGCATTTAAATCAAGTAATTTCGTTTGGTAAATTTCATATATTTTAAGAAATGAAGACTCCAATCTTTCACTTTTTTTAAGAACAACATCTTTTGGATACCAACCTTTATTTTTCCATTTTTCAATAATATTAAGAATATAATTTGGAGATATTTTTTTTGTATCAACATTTTCTGATTTACAAATATTTTTAATTAGTTTTTTTTGGTCTTCTTGATCAACTATAGTAAAATTATAATTTAAATTTGCTGCCCGCGCATGTTTTCTTAAAATTTTTACACAAATCGAATGAAAGGTTCCTACCCAAGGCATACCAAATTTTTTTTTTTTGAGATTTGACAGAATTCTACCAAGCATTTCGTTGGCAGCTTTATTTGTAAATGTTACTGCCAAGACTTCTGTAGGCAAAGCTTTTTTTGATAAAATTATATGGCAAATCCTAGAAGTTAGTACTTTAGTCTTTCCTGAGCCTGCTCCCGCCACAATTAATAAAGGCCCCTCTATATAAGTTACTGCTTCTTTTTGTTTTTCGTTTAAATTATTTAAGTAATCAAAATTTAACATTTCAAATTTAAGTTGTATAACTAATTTTTAAAATAATGAAAAAATTTCCATTCACACTTCCTTTTAAAAGTAATTTTTTTAAAGAACAAGATCCTTTTCATCTCGTTATTGTTTTTTTTATAATATTTTTTGGTACTGCTATATTTTTTTCAATACCAACGTTTTATGACTTTAAAAAATACAACGAAAAAATAGAAAATACAATTAATAGTGAGTATAAATTTAAACTTCATAATTTAGAAAATGTTAGCTTCAGATTTATTCCTTCACCGCATTTATTGATTAAAAAAGCAGATTTAAAAATCAATGCAAATGAAGATAGTGTAGTTTCAAATTTAAAAAATATAAAAGTATTTATCTCTATAACTGATTTTTACAAAAATGATATTTTTGCGATAAAAAGAATAGAAGTTAAAAAAGGGAATTTTTATTTAAACGCAAATTCCTTTAAAAATATAATTCAAAATTTAAAAAAAAATATTGTTAATAATTTAATAATCGAAAAAAGTACAATTTTTTTCAAAAATAAAAAAGAAGAGATAGTTTTAATTTCTACTATTAGAAATTTAAATTATAAAATTGATTTTATAAATTCAAAGAAAATATTAAAAATAAATGGAAATATTTTTGATGCAAACTATCAATTTACTTATATGATTGATTATAATTTTCCAAACATACAAAACACAGTTCTTGAGCTAAGAGATCCAAACATTACTTTAGAAAATAAGTTAGAAGAAATTAATTTTAATAGAAATAATTCTAATGGAGATTTAACTATTAGGTTTTTAAACAAAAAAAATATTTTGGAATATAAAATCAAAGATAATTTAATAAATTTTAACAATAAAAATTTAAAGAATCCAGTTTTTGATTTAAATGGTTCAGTTAACTTTGAGCCATTTCATTTTGATTTAATACTTGATTTAAAAAGAATTAAATTAAAAGAATTAGAAAATATCTTATATAATATTTATAAAAATCAAGATTTAATGTTTGAAAACTTATCGGGTAAATTCCAAATCAATTTTAGTAATATTGATAATAAAATTTTAAACTCAGGATTTTTAAATCTGAAATTTGAAAATTCTAAATTATTTACTGAAGATAAAAAATTCAACCTAGATGACTTTGCTTCTTTAGAAATAAGTGATTATGAATACTTACAAAATAATGATCAAGTTCTACAAATGAAAATAAAAGTTAATATTGAAGATAACGAAAAATTTAATAGATTTCTGTTTAATTTCAAAAAAGATAAGATTAAAGAAGACAAAATTTATTTTACATATCAATATAACAATAATACTGGAACAAGTTTTATTTCTCAGATTTCAAACAACGGCTTCGGAAATAACACCGAGTTTTATAAATTTAATAATGTCCAACAATTAAAAATTTTACTAAGAGATGATAATATTTTTAACTTGGATTAATCATTTTTTTTGGATCGACAATTTTTAGATATTCCTTTTCAGTTATTAAACCACTTCTAATTGCTTCTTGTTTTAAAGTGGTCCCTTTTTTAAGTGCCGTTTTAGCAATTTTAGCTGCATTGTCATAACCAATTTTGGGAGCCAATGCTGTTACCAACATTAAAGAGTTATCTAAATCTTCTTTAATTTTTTTTTTGTTTGCTTTTATTCCTTTAACACAAAATTTAGCAAAATTATTTGAACTATCTGCCAGGAGGTCTATCGATTGAATTATGTTGTGCGCAATTAATGGTTTAAAAACGTTTAATTCAAATTGGCCCTGAGAACCAGCTATGGTAATTCCATTATGGTTACCAATTACTTTAACGCAAACCATAGTAACCGCTTCTGATTGAGTAGGATTAACTTTTCCTGGCATTATTGAAGAACCAGGTTCATTTGCAGGGAGAATTAGCTCACCATAACCTGCTCTTGGTCCAGATCCAAGAAACCTAATATCGTTTGCTATTTTCATTAAACAAACTGCGGCAGTATTTAATGTTCCAGAGAAATTTACAATTGCATCATGAGCTGCAAGCGATGCAAATTTATTTTTAGCAGGTCTAAAATTTATTTTTGTAATTTTACTAATTTCTTTACATATTTTTTTATCGAAATTTTTTCTAGTATTAATTCCAGTTCCTACGGCCGTTCCTCCTTGAGCTAAAAAATTTATTTCTTTTAATGCATTTTTTATTCTAGTAATTGTATCTTGTACTTGAGACTGATACCCAGAAAATTCCTGTCCTAAAGTTAAAGGAGTTGCATCTTGAAGATGTGTTCTTCCAACTTTAATTATATTGCTAAATTGAGAAACTTTTTTTTTAATTTCTTTATTTAATAAATTTAATGATGGTAATAATTTATCTCTAGTCTCAATAGATATTGCAATATGCATCGCGCTTGGAAAAACATCATTAGTAGATTGTGACTTATTTACATGATCGTTTGGATGTACTGGTTTTTTTGATCCTAACTTTCCACCTAAAATATGAATTGCTCTGTTCGCTATTACTTCATTTACATTCATATTTGTTTGAGTTCCCGATCCAGTTTGCCAAACTTTTAAAGGAAAATGATCATCTAGCTTTCCACCTATAACATCATTTGAAGCTTTGATTATTGCATTTGCAATCTTTTTATCTATCTGTTTTTCTTTTAAATGCACTATTGCTGCTGATTTTTTAATTATTGCAATTGATTTAATTAATACTGGTCTTACTTTGAATTCTCCAATATCAAAATACTTCTTTGATCTTTGAGTAGAAGCTCCCCAATACTTATCCACAGGCACATTAATTCCACCTATGCTATCGTATTCTTTTCTAGTTTTCATAATATAATTTAAGGTATTAAAATGTTATACATTAAAAAAATTAAAAATCCTAGCA
>MDTD01119334.1_pt1 | contig 15414 bp, 21 predicted proteins | sample 811221 | NCBI WGS metagenome assembly MDTD01 (sample SAMN05326646, study PRJNA326480) | marine metagenome | isolation source: seawater | place: Pacific Ocean: South West | collected 2011
ATATTTGCAGAAAAATATTATAAGTAATAATTTCTCTTGATATTTCTACATCAATCATAATTGAAATAATCACAGTAGAGGTAATTATGGATAAAGACAAAAGTTTTAATAGTATACTTATCATAAATATTTATAATAGTATTCTATAAGCATATGAAAATATATAAAACAAAATCATACTGGATAAACAAAAAAAATAAAGGTTATTTTAAATCTGGTGAAATATCATCGATCAGTAGTACTGAGTTAGTTATAAAAACACTTTTTTCTGGTATTAGTTATGGCACAGAAAAATTAGTCTACTCAGGGAAAGTTCCAAAAAGTCAAAAAAATCTAATGAAGTGCCCTCATCAAGAGGGAGACTTTGGCAATGACATTAAATATGGATATATAAATGTTGGCAGAGTTATTGATGGAGATAAGTCATATTTGGGTAGCAATATCTTTTCGTTATATCCGCATCAAGATTACTATAAGATCGATCGTAATGAAGTGCTTGTCATCCCAAAAAAAATACCACTAACCCGTTGTTTATTGATCCCTAACCTGGAAACAGCCATAAATGCAATTTGGGACACATTACCGAGTGCTGGTGATCGAATTCTAGTGATTGGAGCTGGGATTGTTGGATTGCTTACAGCCTACCTTGTCAGTAAAGTTCCAGGTGTAAGTTTGATTGTGGTGGATAAAGATCCATCAAAGAGTAACATTGCGAAAAAGTTAGGTTTGAAATTTCTTGATACGATCCCAAAAAAATTTGATGCGAGATTTATTTACGAATGTACAGGGGATCATAAAGTTCTGAATTCATTAAAGAATAATATTAATGTCAATTCTACTATATGTATCCTAAGTTGGTATGGAGATAAGAAATCAGAAATAGCACTAGGGGAGAATTTTTTTTCAAAGAGGGCTAGACTGATTATGTCTCAAGTATCAAAAATATCGCCAGCTCGTAGTGATATAACCAATCAAGATCGCAGAAAAATTGCACTAGACATACTATCAAACACCGATAGTGACCTAGATCATCTAATAGAAAAGAAGCATATTAATTTTAATATTTTAGATAAATTCTTCTCTGATAAAAAAAACCATAACAATTTTCTTTGTAAGGTTGTAAAATATTAAATCTATGTATACCGTCAAAGTAAGAGATCATGTATTTATTGCTCATAGTTTAAGACATCCATCTTTCGGCAGAGCACAAAATCTTCATGGGGCTACGTATGTAGTAGATTTAATTATATCTGCGAGAAATTTACTTGAAAATAATATTGTAATTGATATAGATTTAGCAACACAAATTCTCAAAGAGTGCTTGGATAAACTTAATTTTAGAAACTTAGATGAAGAATCAGAGTTCAGAGAAGATCTCACCACAACAGAATTCCTAGCTGAATTTATTGTAAACTTGATAATTTCTAAACTTAAGGATCATTCACAAGGAGTATCTCATCTGCACTCTGTTAAAATAATACTGAACGAATCCCACGTAGCTTCAGCATCTTTTGAAAAATTATTTAAGTGAGGGAAGTATACTTCATTATTCCTGAGTTTGATAATTCCATAACAGGTGGCACCTTATATGATAAAAATATTTTGCTACACTTAAAGAAAAATCGAGTACTAATAAAGGAAGTGAGAGTTCCCTACAACATAAGCACAATATCATTGCATAAAAAAATTAACATTATCCCAAAAAGATCAGACATACTCCTTGATGGTTATCTAGCTAATAAAATTAAAATTAAAATAACAAATAGGTTAAATATACTTATCCATCACCCATGCTCTATGGAAGTATCAAATAATCAAATGTCTAATATAAACTTATATTTATCTGAAAGAAAAGCGTTTAACGATGCAGAATCACTTATTACGGTTAGTAAAACAATGAGAAAGGTACTATCGAAATATTTGGATACTTATAAAGATATTTGTGTAGCATATCCAGGTATAGACAGAAGATTTTATAACCAACAGATTGATAAAGAATCAAAGAATATCTTATCAGTTGGTAATGTCATCCCAAGAAAGGGATATCATATTTTATTTGAGGTCCTTGAGAGAGTTTCCGAGGATTGGACATTAACTATAATTGGTAATTATGATATGGATCGAAACTATTATGAATATTTAAAAAAGTTGATAATAAAAAATAAAATGAAGGATAGAATAAAATTCTTGGGTAGTGTGAAGCCTGCTCAGATGATAGCTGAGATAAAGAAATCCAAATTTTTTATTTCGTTGACTGAATATGAGGGTTTTGGGATGTCTATTGCAGAATGTGCGGCTGCAGGTCTTGAAATTATTACAACCGATCTCCCTGTATTGCGAGAAGTATTAAGTAATTATTCTATTGATTTTGTTGATCTTAAAAACCTAGACAACATTAGTAAAAAAATAAATGAAAAATTATCACGCAATTCAGTAGATGTTAAAAGTCAAAATACACTTTATACCTGGTCAGATGCAGCGAAAAAAATAAGAAAAAGCTTATGAAAAAAGATCATTTTACTAGTACATGGCTAGCCTTAAGGGAACCGTATGATATTTTATCCAGAAATAAAAATTTAAAAAAATTTATTAGACAATCCGATAGGATACTTGATATTGGAGCAGGAACTGGTGCTTTCAGTAGATGGTGCTTGGCGAACAATATATTTTTTGAGAATATGATGCTACTTGATCATGACCAAAGGTTATTAAATAATACTCAGAGGATCACCTCAAGATTTTGCAAGAATAGAAAACTCATAATAAAGAAAGTATCAAAAAAAGAATTCAAAGTTGAGGATCCAGTTAGTAATTTAACTTTTGGATTTAAAACATTAAATAAAGACCTAAGTTTATCAATCAATTTAATAAACAACTTTGATGTATTAAGCATGTCAGCATTAATAGATTTATTGTCGTTTAATTACCTAAAAAAACTGTTCAATAAGATCAAATGTGACAAAGTTATCGCTATGACATTATGTTTCAACGGTAAGATAAATTGGAATGACAAAAACTCTTATGACAAATATATAGTAAATGAATTTAATAGAGAGCAACAGAGTATCAAGGCAGGTGATATATCACTGGGTTATAGAAGTATCGATAAAGTAAAACAACTATCAAAGAAAAAAAAATTCAAAATTACAATTTATGATTCATCATGGAGGTTATTATCTAATACTGATGATAACAAAAACTTTCATCATAAATACCTTGAGACCTTATATAAACCTCTGAAAAGAAATAAGTATACTGATAATAAAATACTTGAAAAATGGTACATTTCAAAAATAAAATTGATCAATAGTGGCTCTCTTGAAACTAGAGTAGGTCACAATGATATTATTATTGAGACATAAGTAGTGAAATGAAAAATATTTTAAAGTATATACTTTCTTTTGGTTTACTGTACTACGTCATTGCAACATATGGTAAGGATATACAGAAAACACTCAGTGTAATAAACTATCAATATATTTTACTGGTTTTGTTAATAAGTTTTTTTCAATACATCTTATCTGCATACCGATGGATGTATATCTCATCTAAAAATGGCACTGAGATGAACTTTTTTTATTGCCTTAGATTTTATTATATCTCTAGCTTTATTAATAATGTTCTACCGGGTGGAGTTGCTGGTGATATATACAGAGCTTATTGTGCTCGTGAATCTACTCACAGGGTAATTAACCTCAGTAAATCAGTACAAGGCATTGTTTTCGAGAGATTGTCAGGACAAATCATGATGTTCTTTATCTTCCTTTTTTCACTAACACTATTTTTCCTTTTCAACGAAAAGTATCTTGCATTTTTTTATACTGTTATACCAGTCACATTAGCTATTTTGATATTTTATTTTATTATTAAAAAAATCTACTTTAATAAAATTCGTTCTAATGAAATTATGCTTAATTTTAAAAGAATATTCTCAGGAATAATCTTTTGGAATCACACCATAATATCGTTTTTTGTAGTACTTTCTTATATTATAATTTATATAATTTCAGCAGAAGCTATAGGTCTTTCTATAGATTATTTTTCATTCTTTGTGTTTACTCCTATTATATTGTTTTCTATGACATTACCAGTTAGCATTGGTGGATGGGGAGTCAGAGAGGCGACAGCTTTATTGATTGCATTTTTGTTAGGATTGTCAGCTTCATCCAGTATTAGCGTTGCAATAATGTACGGCATTCTAAACCTTCTCTGTTCTTTGCCAGGGCTATATTTTCTTTTATCAATTAGAAAGTGATATCACATAAGATATCAGGACCCATTCTATGATATTTGACCTGTCTATAATTTAATTCCGGAATATTTTTATGTACTTTTATAAGGAAGCTATTTTTACCAGACCCTAATATTATCGGACACATACAAATTTGTAATTGATTTAAAAAACCACTATCAAAAAATCTAGATAATAATGATCCACCACCCTCAACAAAAATAATCTTTTTATTTAATTTATGTAATAAATTCTTTAGATCATTAAACTTAAAATATCCTTTCTGGAGGGGAAGGGAAAACACATGATCATTATTATTTTTGATTTTAGATGAGATAATTTTAAATCCTAAGCCATCCTTATTGGAGAATACATTATATTTATTGTCTAATTCATTTTTTTTGTCTAGTATTAATCTCATTGGATTATTTCCTTTGACTAATCTAGCTGTTAGTTTTGGATCATCTTTCTGTACTGTTTTTGAACCTACAATTATCACATCGCTAATACACCGTAGCATATGGACGTGTTCCAGATTTTCTTTAGAACTAATATATTTTGATTCACCAGTTTTAGTAGCTATGAAACCATCTAGACTCTGTGCTAGATGACCAATAAAATAAGGAGTACTATCAGCAAAGATCAATCTCAAATACATATTGATCATACATTCAATATGTTCTTCACAAGAGAAGTTTTTTTTAACCAATCTTCTTTTAATAATGGAAAATGTGCACATAAGGTTATGTTTATTAGTAATATATTTTATCGTATACGTTTTTTGCTTCTTTCTATGAGAAAGTTGATTTTTTGCTTGCAAAACTATTTGCCAAGCATCTTTTTTTGTTATATTAATATTATGAGGTTTTTTGTTTGATGAGTTCATTGAGAAATATTTTGTTTGATGTGATATTGGGCGCTCTTATACTTACTCCACTTTTGATATTTATTCATCTTACTTACAGTTACTTTTCTAATTACAGCCCGATACCTTCAATATATTATTTTTACGTATCTATGGCTTTTGGTCCAGTATATTTGATAATCAATCTTTATTTGACGGGCATAATTGCGAGATTTTTCAGCGAAAAAGTGAGATAACTGGTTTACAATATTGTTGGATTAGGTGCGTCTCCATAAACCTCATCTGGATCAAATACTTTCTCTTTTTCAGTAAAATCTAGTCGTATTTTATTCTTATCGACTGTAACTACTCTATAAAAACAGGAGTTATAGCCAACATGGCAACTAGCTTGACCTTTTACATCAACTTTCAACCAAACACAATCTTGGTCATCGTCTATCATGATTGACTTAACTTCTTGAATGAATCCACTAGTTCCACCTTTATGCCATACACATTTTCGACTCCTACTATAGTAATAAGCCTCTTTCTTTTTAATAGTGAGCTCCAATGCCTCTTTATTCATATAAGCATGCATTAGGAGATTCCCTGTCTTAAAATCAGTCGTTACAACGGGTATTAGTCCATTATTATCAAACTTTGGACAGAGGTCTTGACCTTCCTCTACTTGTTTAATTGACTTTCTTTTTTCAAACATATCTACCTTTTCTCATTTTAGACTTGTATATAAACGTTTTTCCACAATAATAACACTCAATTTTACCATCTTCATCACGGATGTTGAGGTACACTTTTGGATGCGCACCTGTTTCAGCATCTCCCACACATGCTACAATATTTACATCATCATCCACAACCTTTATGTTTGATATTTTCATAATTCAGAGGGATGAAAAATCTCCAAGTTTCATGAGTCTTTCCCTGAATTTCTCTTTTATTTCTTCTGATAGATATTTCAGTCCAATTGCCCTTTTCATACCCTCGATATTCTTCAGATCAACAAATAGAAGTTGAGATATTTCAAAAATAGACATGCTACTATCATCACGTTTGGACAGCTCTACTGAATCACCTATATTAATACTACCTGTCTCTTTTACTCTCATATATGATCCAAGTAAACCACTTTGTGAGAATAATTTTGGAAATTCTCTACTGTTCATTTTGATCCCGATTTTATAGCAAGGTATTCTTGGTTGTGAGATTTGTAAGAGTGTTGTACCTATTTGATATTCATCGCCAATAAATACGTCGTTCTCATCAAAGTTATCTATAGTAAGGTTTTCTCCTACTAACCCAAATTCTCCGAAGGATTTTTTCATGATATCAGACCAATGGGAATAATGTGTATGAGAGTAAGCGTATACAGCTTTGTCATAACCGCCATGCACCTGGAGATCAGCCTGTCGATCCCCCTCTATTCCTAGTTGCCCAACTTCAACCTCTTTATTAACAGGCATCTTGTAGATACTTGTGATAAGCTCTTTGCCATTAAAAATTATTTTTTTTGGTTCCGATATATTTATTGATAAAAGCTTCATAAATATTAAAATACTACATCAAATTAATTTTAAGAATAACTCAAGATGAATATATATACAATTAATTGGATTCTTTTACTTATTCTATCAGCGATATGGGGAGGAGCATTTACTCTAAATAAATATTCCCTAGAAGTTTATACTCCAGAGATTATAGTTGCTGGTAGATTGATAATTGGAGCATTACTCCTTTTTTTTATACTACTAATAAGAAATGGGTCAATTACTATAGAGGCAAAAGACTGGAAATATTATAGCTTTATGAGTATTGTAGGAATAGTGGCACCTTTCCTACTGATCTCATATGGTCAAATAGGCATTGACAGCTCACTAGCTGGAATACTAATGGCTACAATGCCAATATCTACCATATTGTTATCACATATTTTTCTAGATGATGAATTTCTCACGAAAAAAAAGATAGTAGGTTTCGTAATTGCTTTTTTCGGAATTATTATTCTAATTATGCCAGAAATATTTCTACTACCCAGCGTGTCTGAAAATATACTATCAGAGGTGATGGTCATGAGTGGGGCGATACTGTATTCATGTTCTGCAGTCTATGGAAAAAAGAATAAAGTTACTGATCCTCTCAACGCATCGACTGGAACAATACTATATTCTGCAGTGATAATGTTTATATATCTGTTTTCATTTGATACACCGCTCAACAGCGAGATATCCTATCCTCACCTGATCAGTATTTTAATGCTAGGTATTTTTTGCACTGCTATCGCCACTATCATCTATTTTCAAATTCTTCAAACATCCGGTGCATCATTCATATCAATTATGAATTACTTGATTCCAATTTGGTCCATTTTCTTTGGTGTAATATTCCTCAATGAGGGAGTTTTTATCAATTATCTTATAGGTCTATTAGTTGTAATCTACGGAATTAAACTATCGCAAAGCGATTTTGAAAAAGCTTAGACATATCTATTTAAAAGCCCTTGAGATTATATATACTGAAATAATATAAATTTATTTGGAGGTTAATATATGTCTATCAAAGATAATGACAAGGTTGAAATTGAGGCAGCAACATTTCAAAGAATCTTGAATCACTTGAGAGATAATCCAAATGTGCAGAATATAGATTTGATGAATTTAGCAAATTTTTGCAGAAATTGTATATCTAAATGGTATTCTGAAGAGGCTAAAAAACTAGGTCAAGAGATCGATTATGATGCTGCTCGTGAATATATATACGGCATGCCATATGATGAGTACAAAAAACAATACCAAAAACCCGCAACCGAAGAGCAGCTAAAAAAATTTAATGAGAACAAAAATAAAAATTAAGAAACATACGCCACTCACAGATAAGGAGCTACTTCGTTTCAATAAACATATACTGCTGGATGATATCGATGTGGAGGGACAAGCTTTGCTCAAGGAAAAGCATGTTGTGTTAATTGGCTTGGGTGGCCTTGGATCGCCTATTGCTTACTATCTAGCATCTTCAGGGATTGGCCAAATTACACTTGTAGATGATGATACTATTGATGTAACTAATCTACAGAGACAAATACTCTATAGTATGGATGATCTCGATAAGAAAAAAGTAGATATAGCTAAAATAAAGATGCAGAAACTTAACTCCGATATGAAGATAAACGCAATTAGCGAACGATTAGCGAGTAACTCTGATGTTAATTATCTTCATGATGTAGACCTCATCATTGATGCTACTGACAATTTTAAAACGAGATCACTAATAAATAAAATATCTCTGGACAATAGAATTCCACTTATTATGGGGGCCGCTATACAATTTAGTGGACAGATAATTGTTTTCCGTAACGATCTCACAGATCAACCATGTTACAATTGCTTGTATGAGAATGTATCAGAGAGTAATGCTTGTGTTGACTCCGGAGTATTTGCAGCTTTAACTGGTGTTGTAGGATCTATGCAAGCTTCAGAGTGCATAAAAATTCTTCTAGATATTGGCGAACGATTGGAGAGTAGACTCCTAACGATCGATTTAAAGAATAATGATTTTAGAATTATCAAACTGAATAAAGACAAGCAATGTAAGGTGTGTGATGATAAATGATAAATTAAAAAGATCATTCGAATATCTTCGGATATCGCTCACAGATAGATGTAATTATCGCTGTTCATATTGTATGCCAAAAGATATATTCAATAGTGATTATAAGTATCTTAGGAAATCTGAATTACTCACTTTTGAGGAAATATTATCTTTTATTTCAATTTTAACGAATTTCAACTTGAAGAAAATAAGACTTACAGGAGGAGAACCTCTGCTTAGAAGAAATATAGAAAATTTAATTGGAAAAATAAAAGGTTTGGGAATTGATCATGTTGCACTTACAACTAATGGGGCTCTTTTAAATTATAACAAGGCAGAGCTGCTTAAAAAAAATGGGTTAGATAGTGTTACAATCAGTCTTGATTCTCTTAAATGCTCAATTAATAGAAAAATAAATCCTCATTCAAATATCAGCAAAGTTATTGATGCAATATATATAGCAATTGATGTTTTTGGATCTGCTAAAATCAATGTTGTTGTTATGAAGAACATTAATTCCCAAGAAATATTAGATATTATCAATAAGTTTAAGAATCTGAATGTAGAAATAAGATTTATAGAATTTATGGATGTAGGGGAGACCAATGAATGGAATTTTGAAAAAGTTTACTCATCTGAAAGTATATATAATGATATATCTAGACATTATACATTAACTAAGTTAGTGGATGAAAAAAATTCGACATCTACTAAATGGCAACTTAAAAATTTAAGTGCAAAAGTTGGGTTTATTTCCTCTATTACGCGACCTTTCTGTGGATCTTGTAATAGAGCTAGATTATCAGCTGATGGATTTTTTTACACGTGCTTGTTTGCAACACATGGATATAATGTGTTAAAGAGATTGCGGTCAAGTTCTAGTGAGTTAAAATTAAAAAATGATATTCAAGATATATGGTCTAAGAGAATAGATCAATATTCCGTTCTCAGAAAAACACACAGAATAGGAAATGATCGCGAGAACAAGATTGAAATGTCATACATTGGAGGCTAGTGAGTTGAACTCTTGTTATTAGATAATAAGTTATGATTTTTAGTTTATTTGGCTATATATTTTATCTTATAGCAGTAGTTGCCGGATACTTTGCTGCTTACGGAATACTGATTCAGGTTTTCCCGGATTATGGCGTCTTTCATGTAATTGTCGGTAGCGTAGTAAGTTTGATGTTCTTTCCACTCATTCCACTTTACCCAGGTATAATGTTAGGCGATTGGTCTCTAGCAGTTATATGTTATCTCTCAATTCTGATTGGCGTTATACTCACGAAACAAGGAAGCAAAGTTAAATAGCTCGATTATTGGATCAACATACAATATTTGTTTGATAATAAGGAGATTTATACTATTATACAAATCACATCATGAATATTTGTGTTAGATATTTTGCAAGCATAAAAGATGATATGGGTATAGGTATTGCGAACATTCAAGTTAATGATGATATGACAGTGGGCAAACTATTCGAGCAGCTTACTGCAGACAAACCATATAGTGGTATTGTACTGATGGCAGTTAATCATGAATATGTTAATAGCTCATATAAACTAAAGGATGGTGATGAGGTGGCTTATTTCCCTCCTGTAACCGGTGGTTAAAATGAAAATTAAAATTTTAGATGAAAAATTCGATCCATGGCAAGAAATTGTAGAGTTCAAGAGAAATGAATTACAGAATAACTCAAATATAGGTGCTTCTTCTGTTTTCTTAGGTACCGTAAGAGATTTTAATGACGATGAAACAGTAGAGAGTTTGTTCCTTGAGCATTATCCAGATATGACAGAGAAATATTTGTCAAAAATTGTAGAGGATGCGATAAAAAAACATAAAATCTTTGATGGACTTGTTATACACAGAGTAGGAGAGTTAAAACCAACTGACCCTATTGTTATAGTTGCAACTTGGTCAGAGCACAGAGATAGTGCATTTGATGCAACGAGAGATATAATGGAAGCTCTTAAGTCCGAAGCACCATTTTGGAAAAAAGAGAGTAATGAAAAGGGTTTCAGATGGGTTCAGCAAGATAAACAAGCGACAGTTGATAATGTTGAAACCTAGAAAAGTCATACTAGCCTATTCAGGCGGCCTGGATACTTCAGTGATCGCTAAATGGCTGATGGAAAAGTATGAATGTGAAGTCGTTACATTCACAGCAGATATCGGCCAAGGTGATGAAACGAAGGATGCAAGACAAAAAGCAAAAAAACTTGGTATAAAAAAAATCTATATAGAGGATCTAAAAGAGGAATTTGTAAAAGACTATGTTTATCCAATGCTCAGAGCTAATGCAGTATATGAAGGAGAATATTTTCTTGGTACCTCAATTGCGAGACCTCTGATAAGTAAAAGACTCGTAGAAATTGCTAAAAAAGAGAGGGCTGACGCAATTTGTCATGGATCTACAGGTAAAGGTAATGATCAGGTCAGATTTGAGCTATCCGCATACGCCCTAAACCCAAAAATTAAAATTATTGCACCATGGAGAGAATGGGCATTTTCCTCTAGAAAAGATTTAGTAAGATATGCTCGGATGAATAAAATTAGCATTGATTTTGATCAAGGTAAGAAAAGTCCATATTCAATGGACGCAAATATATTGCACACATCTTATGAAGGTGGAATTCTTGAGGATCCATGGAGTGAACCTGAAGAAAAAATGTGGCTTAGAACTTCTTCGATTGCATCTGCGCCAGCTAAAGCAGATACAATTACCCTGGAGTTTGAACGTGGGGACGTGATTAAATTAAACTCTAGAAAAATGTCACCTGCTAAGATATTTGCAAAACTCAATTTAATTGCTGGTAAACATGGCATTGGTAGGTCAGACATAGTTGAAAATAGATATGTCGGGATAAAGTCACGTGGTTGTTATGAGACGCCTGCTGGAACGATTTATGCAAAGGCTCATAGAGCTATTGAGTCAATTACACTAGATAGAGAATTACTTCATCTAAAGGAAGATTTGGTTAATCGTTACTCTAGATTAATCTATAATGGGTACTGGTTTAGCCCAGAAAGAAAGAGTTTACAAACAATAATTGATCAATCACAGGAAAATGTTTCTGGCTCAGTAAAGATCAAACTTTTAAAAGGTAATGTTATAGTTTGTGGAAGACAATCACCAAACTCTCTTTACAGCGAGGATTTGTCTACTTTTGAAAAAGATTCTGGCAATTATAATCAAAAAGATGCTGAAGGTTTTATAAAAATCAACGCTCTTAGATTAAAAAATAAACCTTAGTCATTTATACTATCTAATTTCACAGTAAATTGCAGATTGTCCTTGCGATACTGTTTTATCATTACAGGAATCAAATCATGATCTATAGCATACCAAGTAAGTGTGCTTCGCTTATTATCTTTGATAATTCGTTTGACCACAATGCACTTTGTATCACCAAAAATAGTTGATATCACGTCTAGAGATTCTTTGCTAAACCTGTACTCTCTCACTCTTCCTTTATCCAGAACCGTATATACTTGATTATATTTTCCAGACTTAATTTTATTTTTATAATCTAGCTGTACAGAGAGTCTATCGTGGACATTTTTGAGATACGGGTGATATAAAGTCTCATTTTGATCGTTTTTCTCAACGATAGTGCTAGATTGTTTCGTTTCATCTCTGGAGATTTTTGTCAGATATGTCTCATATGTATCTTTTTTTTGTCTTGAGAAAGAGTACTCCTCTGAGATGATTCTATTGTCTAAAATCTTGAATATTGACATTTCTTTTCTAATGTCTTTCTTAAATTTAAAAATTCCAGATGTCGAACTATATACTTCAAATACTGATTTACCATTACTTTTGTAAAAGGAGTTTATTGTTTTAGCAAATTGTATATTACCTTTCGTAATTACATAACTGTGCTTGCTCACTAGATCCATGGAAAAAACATTATTTGCATTTACAAAATTAAATACGAGAACAATAATTGGAATCACGTAGGTTAAGATCCTCTTCATAAATACCTTATTGGTTCTTTTTCCAGTACGCCCCTGAAATTAAAATATTTACCATTCTTTTCAATGAGCTGTTCACTAAACCATCTCATTGCTATAGGCAGTATTTGATATTCTATATTATGGACACTTTTTTTTAATGTAGATACTGTATCAGACTCTTTAACTTCAATCACTCCTTGAATAAAAACAGGTCCTTCATCGAGTTTCTCTGTAACAAAGTGAACTGATGCACCATGTAGACTATCACCTGACTGAATAACGCGTTTATGAGTGTCTAAACCTCTGTGTTTAGGTAGCAATGATGGATGTAAATTTATTATTTTACCATCATGATGTTCTACAAAGTATTTCGGAAGAATTTTCATAAATCCAGCTAGAACAATTAAATCAATATTATATTTTTTAATATCAAGTGAGATATCCTCATAACCATAGACATCACTAATTATTTTCGTTGAGATATTTCTCTCATGTGCATATCTTAGACCCTCAGCTCCGGGGTTATCTGTAATTACAGTGTGAATATGTATATTTTGTAAGAAACCTGAATCAACTTTCTGAATGATGTTTTTCAGATTTGATCCATTTCCTGATATAAATATTTGACAATTCAATTTACTCATAAATTATTTTTGATCGAGACTCTTTAGTGATGTTGCCTATTTCAAATATTTTATAATTTAATTTATCACAATCTTTAATCACACTATCTTTGTTTTTTTTATCTACCACAATTATCATACCGATCCCACAATTAAAAGTTCCAAGCATATCTTGATCACTAAGATTAGCTTTATCTTGAATTAATTTAAAGATATTTTGCCTCTTCCATGAATCAATCTTTATCAATGCACTTCTCCCATCAGGTAATATCCTGGAGAGATTTTCTGTAATTCCACCTCCAGTGATGTGAGCACAACCTTTAAGCCTATCTCTAATTTTTCTAATAATATCGCTGTAGATTTTTGTAGGCCTAAGCAATGTATTTCCGATTTTTGATTTATTGAACATCTGATTTAGAGAAAGTAATTTTTTTGCAACTAATTTATTAACGAGTGAATACCCATTGGAGTGCAAACCACTCGACTCAATACCTAAAATAATATCATTTTGCATGATTCTTTTAGTATTAATAATTTTGCTCTTTTCTATAATCCCAATACAAAATCCTGCTAGGTCATATTCATTACCCTTATAGAAACCTGGCATTTCAGCTGTTTCACCACCAGCAAGAATGACATTAATCTCTTCACAAGCTTTTTTTATACCAAGTAACACTCTCTGATGAAATTTTACATTAATTTTACTAGTTGCTAAATAATCCAAGAAAAGAATAGGGTCTGCTCCGCATGTTATTACATCGTTAACACACATTGCTAGTAGATCTTGACCAATACCAGAGTGTTTGTTCAATTTCATTGCAATTTTAAGCTTAGTCCCTACGCCATCTGTACCACATACTATAACAGGGTTAGGATATTTTTTAATATCTACTTGATATAAGCTTGCGAATCCGCCAATTATTGACAGAATTTGACTATTCTTTGAACTACCGCCCTTTTTTAGAGGACTGATCAGATTTTCTGCGGCTCTTATGTTTACGCCTGAATTTATATACGTCAGCTTTTTCTTTATTTTTTTCATAGTTTATTGGCTTGAAATATAATTATATATTAATCTATGAGTCTATACACAAAATTATATGGATAAAACTAGCAAACACGATCAGATTCCAATTAACTTCTCGTTTTGTAACAAAAAAACTCTTGAAAATTACATTGCAGGAAGTAATCAACAATTAATTGATGTTTTAAAAATATTTGCTGAAAATAATACGGGACAACTAATCTACTTGTACGGCAAAAAATCAACTGGAAAATCACATCTTTGTAAAGCGGTCTGTGAAAGAATTATTGATAATAAAATCTACATAGATCAGAGTAATTTTAAGCTATTGAGTGATATTGACATCCACAATACTAAATACCTCATCATCGATGACTTCGAGGAAATATTAAAGATGGGAAATACTGAGGATTTACTTTTTTATTACATAAATGAGTTCATACTGTTGAAAAAATCAATTTTGATTTCTACAGTCAAATCAACAGAAGAGATAGATTTTACAAAAAATGATCTCAAGTCCAGGCTTAAGTCAAATTTAATATTTAGTATTAATGAGATTAGTGATGATCAAAAAATAGAAGTTGTAAAAAAGATTACTAAAGAGATAGGTTGGACTATAGATGAGAATGTATGTCAGTATATTATGAATCATTATCCAAGAGATCTGTTTTTTCTTTGTAATGTTCTTAAGAGCTTGGATGAAAATTCACTAGCACTTAAAAAAAAGGTAACTGTACCATTTGTAAAGAGTATTATTCAAAGAACTTATGATTAAATGGATATCAACTTTTATTTTTCATGCATATGCTAGCAAATCTTTTACCGTAATTTATACAAATCTCTTTTTCATCTTCAGAAATATCTGATGAATTTTTTAAAGCTACATGAGTAGGTCCATATGGAGTACCTCCAGATAGAGTCGAGTTAAGTTTATTTTCACTATATGGAACTCCAACTATGATCATTCCATGATGTATAAGTGGTAACATCATACTTAATAAAGTAGTCTCTTGACCACCGTGCATGCTTGAAGTTGATGTAAATACACCAGCTGGTTTGTTGATAAGTGTTCCATTGAACCACTCTTCTGTTGTTGAGTCGATGAATTCTTTCATAGATGCCGCCA
>MDTD01084949.1_pt1 | contig 15411 bp, 12 predicted proteins | sample 811221 | NCBI WGS metagenome assembly MDTD01 (sample SAMN05326646, study PRJNA326480) | marine metagenome | isolation source: seawater | place: Pacific Ocean: South West | collected 2011
AAACATTATCTGTACTATCTTTTAATAGGTTAAATGGAACATCATTGATCAACTGTTCTCAAGTTATCGAAGAATTGCAACCTGATATAATTGGCTTGCAGGAATCTTACGAAATGGGAATTCATATTGCTGACAGATTTAATTATTGTTACTCAGGTAATATTAATGAAAGTACCGCCATCTTTTCTAAGTACCCTATTGAAGTCATTAGTGATATACATTGTAAAATTTTTTTAAATGAAGTTGTTTATATTAATTTTTTTAATGTTCATTTACCTGCATATCCTTATCAACCTTATGATATAAGGGACACATTAATTACTACAGCATCCCAGGCAATTTATCAAGCCGAACAGGCTCGTGGCATAGAATCTTCTCAGTTAGTTTCAGATTTATCTTTTTGTAGTGAAAATATGCCTATTATTGTGACAGGTGATTTTAATGAACCATCACATTTAGATTGGGTATTAGGTGCAGAAAATCCTATGTCTTTTTATTTGCAAGATGACATTTCTCAGTTTGTTGTTGATTGGCCAACATCAAATAAAATGCAAAACGCTGGTTTAATTGATACTTATCGTAATTTATATCCTAACCCAATTAGTAACCCCGGTTATACTTGGACTCCAAATATTTCTTTAGGTGAAGTACATGATAGAATTGATTTTATTTATTTTAACAATTCTGCCTTCCTAGATATTGGTTTAGTTAGTATTGTAGGTCCTGATGATGCATCTGATGTGGTTATTAATAATTATGAATCTGACCATAGAGGAGTTTTTGCTGTTTTTGACATCGATTTATCTAATTTGAATATTTGTGAATTTTGTAATTCAAGTAATTGTTGTTCTAATATTGGAACAGATAATTGTTGCTGTCAACCTTAGTATTTTTTATTTTCTGAATAATTTTAACCCGAAAGGTAAGATTAATAATAAAAACAAAAATTTTTGTGTTAAAAATCCTATTATAGTTATAATTAGTCCGATAATTAATATAAGATGATAATTTTTTTCTTGCATGTTGAGATTATTGAACTTAATAAAATTATATATTTGAATTTTAAAATGTAGTAATTTTGGCTAGAAAAAATCTTAGAAACAAGTTAAATAACATCATTTTCACTACAAATGGTAAATCTGCTTACCTTTTTGATGTATGGCTTTTGATCTTTATACTTTTGTCTTGTTTTGCTGTGATTCTTGAAAGCGTCCCATCTATAGCTGCAAAATATGGTACTTTATTATTCCTAGCAGAATGGTTTTTTACACTAGCATTTACAATCGAGTATGTTTTAAGAATATATTCTGCTAAAAAACGTTTGAAATATATATTTTCATTATGGGGTTTAATTGATTTTTTAGCTATTATCCCAACGTATCTCAGTACTTTATATCCACCTCTTGGTGTTTTAATTGATATTAGAATTCTACGTTTAATTAGGGTTTTTAGAGTTTTCAAGCTCAAGAAGTATGTTACTGGAGGTAATATTATGATGATTGCATTAGCAAAATCTAGACCTAAGATTTTATCTTTTCTTTTATTTGTTGTGTTAGTATCAGTTGTTTTAGGATCTCTAATGTATGTTATAGAAGGTCAAAAAAATGGTTTTGATACTTTGCCGGACTCAATTTATTGGGCTATTGTAACTCTAACAACTGTTGGATATGGCGATGTAACACCTGTTACTATTTTAGGCAAAGTTATAGCTTCATTTATCATGATTTTAGGTTACGGTATAATTGCTGTTCCAACTGGTATTGTTTCTGCTGAAATCTCTAAAGAAGGTGCTAGTAAATCAAAAAATTAAAATATATATTTTAATGAAACATGGTAATTTCTTGGTGCTTGCACAAAATACTTATTATTTCCATTAAAATCTACAAGTCCATTATTGAAGTAGAAATTGTCAGTCATATTATTAATAAAAAAAGTAATGTGGAGATCATTTAACTGATAATTGATTGATCCGTTGAGTAAAATATATTTGTTAATTGATTCAGTATTTTCGAAATTGATGTAGGAATTACTTTGGTAACGATTATTTAGACTAACTGTAAATTTATTTTTATTGAAAACAACTTCCTGATTGATAATTAAAGGAGGAGTTAAAATCGGATTAAAATCTACATCTTGTTCTTTAATAATACTATAGTTATATGATGAATTATTAACTAACATAATATATTTACCTAATTTATAGGAAGCACTTAACTCTATTCCAGTCCTAGTGCTTTTTTCCACATTACTAGTTAATGCAAGTCCATTAGGTCCAAATGCTCCGTTAAGTACACGTTCATTTTCAAAGTTTAAGTAGTAATAATTAATATTAAAATTTAAATTTTGGGATTTGTGTCGAAAACCAATTTCAAAATCGGTTACTTTTTCAGGTTCAGTACTTTTTATAAGTTCATTGCCAGAATCAGGTATAATTATATTATCTAAAGAATCATAAGCACATAGGTATAGTAACACATCATTTCCTTCAAACATATCATACCTAGCTGGTTCACGACCTGTTTGACCTATATTAGCATAAATTATACTAGATTCCCTTAATTTGAAACTTATTCCAATTTTAGGATTTAAAAAACTCCAATTTATCTCATTAAAATTTAAATTACCACTGTAATCAAACCAAGAATGTCGATATTGAATATCATAAAATAATAATATTGAATTAAGTGTATATTCTGTTTTTTGAAATACACTAATCTCTTTTTTATATTTAGAATTTTCATTCCAGATTTCTCCTGAGTTCATGTGACTCTCTGTAAAATTGTTTGTGTATGTATTTGCATGAAATCCTGAGGAAATATTAATTTTTTTATTATTAAAATTATAATTACTATATAGACCGAATAAATTAGATTTTACTGAATTTCTAGAAATATCATCAATTGTTGATTGATTCCCATAATAATTTTGTAAATCAAAGTCCCACCAACCATCAGCTAATACATGGTAAAAACTGGATTTAATAGTGCTTTTTTTTGTTGGCATAAAGGTGTTTTGTAATTGTGTTATGTGCTGTGTGAAATTATCTTTTTCAAATTCAGAATTTGCATTAAAAGTCCTGTCGCAGTTTATGTCTTCTTCCAAAACCGCCATCCATGCTAATTCATTTTTTTGTTGACCCGACAGGTGATTTATTTTCCAAATGGATTTGTCTTTAAACAAGCCACCACTGTAAAATACAGAATGTGAATTATTTGATGAATGTTTTTTGAAACCATTAGATATAATTTTAGAAAATCTTATATATGATCCAGTTTTGAAACTAGAGTATTTTTTTCCAAAAAAATTATCTTTTAAACCTGAGTTATAGGAACTGAAAGCCCTTATAGTGTTGAAGGATCCATAGTCTATTCCCACCGTATATTTCTTTGGAGAAGACAAAATAGGCGTAAAAAGTTCAATACTTCCAGCGTAGCTCGCCGTTCCATTTTTTGACGTACCAACACCTCTTTGAATTTGGATACTGCTTATACTATTTAGAATATCTGCAAAATTTGAAAAATAAAATGCTTGATCAGCAGGATCGTTTAATGGTACTCCATCTAATGTTATATTGATGCGGGTTTGATCAATACCTCTTAATCTAAAGTATGAATAACCCTGAGAATAACCACCATCTGTATGAGCTACTATTGAGGGAGTATTACTTAAAAATAATGAAGGTTCTTGACCAATAGTTTTATTTTTAATTTCTTCGAGGCTAATATTTTGATATGTTACGGGTGTAGATTCGGCAGCTTTATATATTAAATTTACTTCCTCTAATTGTTGTATTGAATCTGTGTTTAGTGAATCTTGTGCAAATGCTAATGAGCAAAATGCAATTATTGAAAATAGAATTTTTTTCATTGTACTAATTATTTAATTAATATTCTTTCGATGAATTACCACCGTAAGTTCCATGGGTATAATCTCAGCTATCAAAGCACCCCCAATGATTATGCAAATATATTTCTTTTAATTATTTTCCAATACAAAAGTCTCGAAAAATAGAATCTAATAAATTGTTATTTGTAATTTCCCCTGTTATTTGGCCTAAGTATTCTAGACAATTTTTAATATCTATTGATAATAATTCTCCCGAAATATTTTGCTTTAAACCCTCTTTTATATCCCCAATACTTTTTAATGTATTAATTAAAGATTCAAAATGTCTTTGGTTGATTATTATAATTTCATTATTAATATCTCCCCAAGATTGAACCTTTGATATTATTGTTTTTAAAATAACATCTATTTTATCACCATTTTTTGCTGATATATTAATGATATTTATGTTTTTTATTTTTTTAAAAACAATATCTTGTTTATGTAAGTCATGTTTGTTCCCTAAAACAATTAGTGAGTCATTAGATTGCATCTTTTTTTGAATGTTCAGAATTTCTTTTTCTATCTCAATTTGATTAAAATCAGTCTTGTCAATCATGTATAAAATGAATGCAGATTCACTAATTTTTTTATATGTTTTTGATATTCCAATTTTTTCAATTTCATCCTTAGTATTTCTCAAACCTGCAGTATCAATAAATTTAAATTTATAGCCGTTGACAATAATATTTTCCTCGATTGTATCTCTTGTGGTTCCCTTAATATTGGACACGATTGCTCTTTCTTCATTAAGAATTTGATTTAATAAGGTAGATTTTCCAGAATTAGGAGAACCAACAATCGTGATTGGGATACCATTTTTAATAACATTTCCAAGTTTAAAAGAGTTAGCTAGTTTAGCTATTTTATTTTCAATATTATTTATTAGAATTAATAATTCTTGTCTATTTGCAAACTCAACATCTTCTTGGCTAAAATCAAGTTCTAATTCAATAAGTGCTGCAAATTTGATAAATTTCTTTCTAAGATTTTTAATTTCATTTGAGAATCCGCCTCTCATTTGTTTCATTGCAATTCTATGTGATTTTTCATTTTCTGATGCAATTAAGTTAGCAACTCCTTCTGCTTGAGATAAATCTAATTTGCCATTTAAAAAAGCACGCATTGTAAATTCACCTTTTTGTGCAGTGCGACAACCGTTATCTATCAATGCTTGAATAATCTTGGATTGAATATATGCAGAACCATGACATGATATTTCTACCATATCTTCTCCTGTATAGGATTTTGGAGATTTAAATGCGGTTACAAGAACTTCATCAATAGTTTGATGTTTATAAATTATATTACCTAGAACCACTTTGTTTATATTCTTGCTAGATAATTTATTTTTATTATGAGCTTTAAATAACTCATTAACTATTTTTATAGATTCTTTGCCTGATATTCTGATAATTGATATAGCACCATGTCCAGGAGCTGTTGAAATCGAACATATTGTATTATTATCCATTTAGTTAAATTACTTATAATATATTGTACAAATTTAAATTATTATAATTAGTTGATATTTCATTTTTATTTGATTTATTTTCTATGTTTGTTGTTATTAAAAATAACAATTAACTTTTTTAATTATGAGTGTTTTAATTAATAAAAATTCTAAAGTATTAGTACAAGGTTTTACAGGTGGAGAGGGTACATTTCATTCTAAGGAAATGATTGACTATGGAACTAATATTGTTGCTGGTGTGACTCCTGGAAAGGGTGGTGTGATTCATTTAGAGCGACCGGTTTTTAATACTGTTTCAGATGCTTTAGATAAATTTAATGATATTAATGTGTCTATTATTTTTGTTCCACCACGTTTTGCTGCTTCTGCAATAATAGAGTCAATTGAAGCTAATATTCAATTAATAGTATGTATTACAGAGGGTATACCAACAAAAGATATGATTTATGTTAAATCTATTTTGAAAGGTTCAAATTCTATTTTAATTGGACCTAATTGTCCAGGTGTGATTACTCCTGGAGAAATTAAAGCAGGTATTATGCCAGGATTTATTCATAAGAAAGGTAATATTGGTGTTGTATCGCGTTCAGGAACATTAACTTATGAAGCTGTTGACCAATTGACTAAAGTTGGACTTGGTCAGTCAACCTGTATAGGCATTGGAGGAGATCCTGTTATCGGCACAACAACTTGCGATGCCGTTAAAATGTTTATGCAAGATGATGCTACAGATGCTATTGTTTTAATTGGTGAAATTGGTGGACAAATGGAGAATGAAGCAGCATATTGGATTAAGGAAAATGGAACTAAACCTGTAGTAGGTTTTATTGCAGGCCAAACTGCACCTAAAGGTCGTAAAATGGGACATGCTGGAGCTATTGTTGGCGGTAAAGACGATACTGCATTTGCAAAAATGAAAATTATGCAAGAATGCGGTATTCATGTAGTTAAATCACCAGCTGATATTGGTGAAAAAATGAAACAAATTTTAGACTAGTTATGAAATTATTAAAAAATAAAACGATTGTTGTTACTGGTGGTTCTAGGGGTATTGGAAAATCTATTGTTTTAAAATTAGCTGAACATGGTGCTAATGTAGTTTTTACTTATGTTTCATCCTCGGAGAAGGCGAATTCTGTTGTTAAAGAAGCAGAAAAAAATGGAGTTAGTATTACTGCTTTTAAATCAGATGCTTCAAAATTTGAAGATTGCGAATTACTAATCAATAATGTTATAAAAAAATTTAATCAAATAGATGTTTTAGTAAATAATGCTGGCATAACAAAAGATAATTTGTTGTTACGTATGAGCGAACATGATTTTGATTCCGTAGTGTCCATCAATTTAAAGTCAGTTTTTAATATGACTAAACTCGTTCAAAAAAATATGTTGAAAAATAGGACTGGATCAATTATTAATTTAAGTTCTATTGTTGGTGTCAAAGGTAATGCTGGGCAGTCTAATTATGCTGCTTCTAAATCAGCAATTATTGGTTTTTCTAAATCCATCGCTTTGGAGTTGGGGTCACGAAATATTAGATCTAATGTTATCGCCCCTGGTTTTATAGAAACTGAAATGACACAGGGTTTAGATAGTGAGGTTTCGAATGAATGGAAAAATAATATACCACTTAAAAGAACTGGAAGTGCTCATGATGTTGCCAATGTTGTCGTTTTTTTAGCTTCTGATATGTCATCATATGTTACTGGACAAGTTATCAACGTATGTGGGGGTATGGCAACTTAATTTAGTTACATTTATTGTTTTATGATCATTGGTGCACCAATTATTTATATAATTATATTTTTTCTAATAAGTAGCTTCTTGAGTTATATGCTTTATAAGAGACAAGAAGGATTAGTTGATGTGCCTAAGTATTTAGTAATTATTCTCTTTTTATTAAGATTCTTGACATTTTTTATATTATTCTGTTTACTTCTCAGATTACATTTAATTCAAAAAGAAAAAATAATTGACCAACCTCTACTTGTTTTTTTACAGGATAATAGCACCTCTATTGTGTCAAATGCAGATTCTATATATTACAGAAAAAATTATGCAAGTTATTTAGACTCTTTATCAAAATTGAAAAATGTAAATATTGATGTTATATCTTTTGATAATCAAGTAAGAAATAAAGTTGATTTTAGTGGTTACTCTACGAATATATCCTCTGCTATAGATGATATTTCTAATATTTATTCTAATCTTAATGTTGGTGGATATATATTAGCTTCAGATGGTATATATAATGAAGGCTTCAATGCGTTATATTCTAATGTAGTATTGAATGCACCTCTTTACTCGGTTTTGCTAGGAGACACGATACATTATAAGGACGCTTTTATTAAATCAGTTCGAAGTAATAAAATTACTCATTTAGGAAGTCAAACTCCAATTGAAGTATTAATTTGTGCTGAAAAAATGAAAGGCTCTGATATGTTGTTCGAAGTTTTTGATAATAATAAAGACCCTAAACATCTTCAGCCAATATATAGTCAAAAAATCAAACCTAATAACAACCAGTATAAACAGAATATCCAGTTTTTTCTTTCTCCAGATGATATAGGTATTCAAAGTTATTTTGCTAAGATAAAGTCAAAAGAATTTGAAAAGAATACATCTAATAATACTAAGTCTTTTTATATAGATGTGATAGATGATCGAAAAAAAATTCTTTTATTATTTACTTCTCCTCACCCGGATATAAGTGCTATTATGGAAAGTTTAGAATCTTTTGACCAATATAAAGTAGATACATACTGGTATTCTACAAATAACATGGAATCTTTTGATTATACTAATTTAGACGATTATAGTTTGATAATCGCTCATCAATTATCAAGCTCAGACAAATTATTAGATTTATCATTATATACTCAAAAACCTGTTTGGTTTATTCTTGGTTCAGGCTCAGATTTAAATCAATTTAATTTGATGCAAGATTTTGTCAAATTTCAAAATAAAACCCATAGCTTTGAAACTGTTAATACTACTCTAAACAGAGATTTTTCACATTTTTCTCTTAATGATTCTCTGGTAGAATTTCTGTCTTTTTCTTCTCCATTCATAACTCCATTTACAGATTTTGAAATAAATTCTCTATCAGAGGTATTACTTTTCAAGAAAATTGGTTCGATTAATACGCAAAAACCTATTTTATTTTTTACTGAGAATCAGTCTAAATGTGCTTTTTTATTAGGTGAAGGTATCTGGCGTTGGCGTTTAAATAATATGTACTTAGATAAGAACAATCATCATTTCAATTCATTAATTAATAAAATTATTCAAATTTTAATATTAGATGAAGATAAAAGCAGGTTTCATGTATCATATGATCCTTTACAGCAATCCAATAAAAATATAGTATTTAATGCAGAGTTATATAATAAAAATTTTGAACTAACTAATATTTATGATGTGACGTTCAATGTCATTGATTCTCTAGGACAGTCTTATGCATACCAATTTAATACAATGGAAAATTATTATTTTTTATCAATTGAACTCCCGGAGGGTCAGTATAGTTTTATCGCAAATACTGTAATAGGTAATGAAAAATTTGTAGAAGAGGGAAGTTTTATTGTTGCTGATTTTAATCTTGAACTTCGAGAGTTAGTCGCAGATGATCTTTTTTTATCAAATTTAGCTAGAAAATACAATGGTAAATTAATCTCAAGAGATAGTATAGGTGCATTAATCTCTGATATAACTAATTTAAATAATTTTAAACCTAGAACATATTTAAATTATTCGTATAAGTCCTTGATCAATTTTCAAACTTTATTGGTATTTATTTTAGTTAGTTTATTTACAGAGTGGTTTATAAGAAGAAGATATATTAATTATTAATTTTGTTCTTGAAAATAATAAATATAAATTAGCAAATAATATAAATTTCAAAATATAGACTATGAACAATCAAAAATTAAATCCATTAGTTTTAGCTGCTTTATTCGCTTTTATTTTTGTATTACTATTTGGTACCCGTATGACTTACACTGTTGGACCAGGTGAAAAAGCAGTTGTTTTCAAAAGATTTGGAAAAGGTTTAGAAAAAGATAAGGTCAAAGACCAAGGTTTTCATTTTATTGCACCATGGAATGAAAAGTACATTTATAATGTTAGAATTCAAGAAGATTTATCTCTTATGGATGCTTTAGCAAAAAATGGTTTGACAATTAAAACTGAGTTGTCATATCGATATAAACCAGTTGATGATATGATTGGTTATATTCATGATGACTTAGGACTAAATTATCATAAAAATATTATTATACCAGAAATTAGATCTGTAACTAGGGAGGTTATTGGAGAGTATTTACCGGAAGAATTATATTCTACAAAACGAGAAGTCATTGAAGATGAAATTTACGCAAGAACTAAGACGTCATTAGCTCAAAAAAATCTTTTATTAGATGCAGTTTTAATAAGGGATGTGACTTTACCAAAGACATTACAGGATGCTATTGAAAGTAAATTAAAACAAGAACAAGTAGCGGAACAATATGATTTTAAAATAGAACAAGCAGAAAAAGAAGCACAAAGACAAATTATTGAAGCAGAAGGAAAAGCTAAAGCTAATAGAATCTTAAGTGCTAGTTTAACTGATAATGTTTTGAGAGATAAAGGTATTGAAGCAACAGTGAAACTAGCAGAATCTCCGAATAGCAAAGTGGTTGTTGTAGGTTCTGGAGAAAATGGTTTGCCTTTAATTTTAGGTAATTAAGTTATTTGCTTAAGTCTTTTTTGCATAGCAAACATATTGTCTCGATGCTTAGCAGCATCTAAGAAATTCATGGCCATAGCTGCAGAATTCATTCTTTTTTTTGTTTTTTGAATTGCTATTTTTAAATCTTTTTCTGAAAAAGATTCGATTTCTTTTTTTGAAATGTCAAAATGAGGTTTCTTTTTAGTACTTTTTAATAACGAAATAGATTGTATCTTTTTATTTAGAGATTTAGGTTTAATATTATGTTTTTGATTATATTTTTCTTGTATTTGACGTTTTCTGTTCGTCTCATTAAGGACTTCTTGAATAGATTTAGTCATTTTGTCTGCATATAATATACTTTGGCCCTCTATATGTCTTGCTGCTCTTCCAATTGTTTGAATTAATGACTTCCTGGATCTCAAAAAACCTTCCTTGTCAGCATCAATGATAGCGACTAATGATACTTCAGGTAAATCTAGACCTTCTCTTAATAGGTTTACTCCGATTAAAACATCAATATTACCTAGTCTTAAATTTTTCATTATTTCAATCCGTTCAATTGTATCTACGTCCGAATGTATATATGTAGATTTAACACCTGATTTAATTAAATACCTACTTAATTGTTCAGCCATTTTTTTTGTTAGTGTTGTAACTAGTACTCTTTGTTGTTTTTTTATTCTTTGATGTATTTCTTGCAATAAATCATCTATTTGATTTTTTGAAGATCGTATAATAATTTTAGGTTCTAACAATCCTGTTGGTCTTATTAATTGTTCAGTTACAAGTCCCCCACTTTTATATAACTCATATTCTCCTGGGGTAGCACTAATAAAAATATTTTTTTTATCTATTTTTTCGAATTCATCAAAAGATAGAGGCCGGTTTTCTAATGCTGCTGGTAATCTAAATCCGTATTCGACTAATGTTTTTTTTCTTGCTTGATCACCTCCATACATAGCTTTTAGTTGCGGTATTGTTACATGACTCTCATCTATAATAAGCAAAAAGTCTTTTGAAAAATAATCCATTAAACAAAATGGCCTTTCACCTTTTTTTCTTCCATCAAAATATCTTGAGTAATTTTCAATTCCAGTACAATAACCCAATTCCTTAATCATTTCAAGGTCATAATTAACTCTTTGTTCTAATCTTTGCGCTTCTTTAGTTTGGTTTTTTTTAATGAAAAATTTTACTTGTTTATTTAAATCTATTTTTATCTGCTCCAGGGCCTTTTTAATGTTATTTTTTGATGTCACAAATAAGTTGGCAGGGGATATTTGAACATTTTTCAATTTAATTTTTGTATTTTCTTTATCGTTTAATTGTTCAATCTGTTCAACTTCATCACCCCAGAATTGAATTTTATATTTTAAATCGTGGTGACTAGGATATATAATAATTGTATCTCCAGTCATTTTAACATCACCTCTTTCTAAATGAGTTGAATTGATTCTTCTATATTGTGCTTCAATCAAATCATTAAGAAGTTTTTTTCTATTATATTTTTGACCTTGTTTTATTGTAATAGTTTTTTCTTTAAAAAAAGTTGGGTTCCCCATGCCATAAATACATGAGACAGAAGCAACAACAATTACATCTTTTCTTCCAGATAAAAGTGATGATGTGGTACTTAATCTAAATTTTTCTATTTCATCATTAATTGATAAATCTTTTTCAATATATGTGTTTGTTGACGGCAGATATGCCTCCGGTTGATAATAGTCATAATATGAAACAAAGTATTCTACAGCATTATTTGGAAAAAATATTTTAAATTCTTCATAGAGTTGAGCCGCTAAGGTTTTATTATGGGATAAAACTAAAACAGGATTATTTAAATTATTTATAACATTTGCCATTGTAAATGTTTTTCCTGATCCGGTTACTCCATGTAAACACTGATACGGTATGTTCTGTAATAATTTATCAGTAATTGACTTGATAGCTTCTGGCTGATCACCAGTTGGTGTATAATCGGAGATTAAATTAAACATTATATTTTTCTATCATTTTATTCCAAATAGACCAAGCCTTATCAGCTTGTGCTTTTAGCATTGGTAAACCATTAATAGTCTTTGCACCTTTTGTTTCCATGTTTTGTAAAAATATTGTTTTTTCTGGATTATAGATTAAATCAATTGCGATATGTTTATTTGTAATTAATTTATATGGCAGAATTGGTGCTAATTTTGTATTTGGATATTGTCCAAGAGGTGTTGTGTTTATTATGAGTTGAAATTGATTAATTAATTTATCTAAATCCTGGTAGTGTAACATATTATTTTTAGGCTTTCTAGAAACTATCTTATATTGTATGTCATGTTTTTTTAGTACATGAGAAATGGTACTTGATACTCCTCCAGAGCCTAAGATTAAGCTTTTTACATTCTTTTTGAGATTTAGTTTTAATAATAGATGCTCAAATCCAAAAAAATCAGTATTAAATCCCTTTTTTAAGCCTGTTTTTGGATTGATAAATATTGTGTTTACAGATTGTGTTTTAAGAGCTATTTTATCTAATCTATCTAAAGTCTGAATAATTTCATTTTTATATGGCATAGTTACATTTAAGCCAATAATTTTATTTTGAATTATTAGTTCATTGAGCTGTTTCAAATTATCAATGTCATATAAGTCATATTGAAAATTTTTAATATTTTCATTTTTAAATTTTGCATCAAAATATCTTTTAGATAATGAGTGAGATATGTGTTTTCCAATTAAACCAAGTCTAAACATTTTTCATTCTATTTGCAATTTTTTCAATCAATACTATAGTCATCAAACCTATTATAATGATTAAAGTCAAATAAATGTCAGTATTGTTATTGAATCGAGGATATGACAATAAATCAATTAGTCTAAATTTATCACCTGTAAATTGTTCTAAAGTTTTTTGCCAAGGCCAAATATAAATCAGTGATCCAGTAATAAAACCTGATAGAATTGAAAATGTTTCATTTTTTTTATAATCGATTATCCACTTTATGAATCTGCTAAATAAAATGACGCATAAAAATTGTCCGATCATAAAAATTGTAAAAATTTTTAGATGTTTGAAAAATAATGGTGTATTGTAATTTAATGTTAATACGCTACTAGATAGTACCTGTATTGTATCTACTAAAATTAATTTAAAATTCCCTAGAATAACTAATAAATATGACCCAGATAAACCTGGAACTAACATTCCAATTCCCCCTATAATACCACAAAAAAAGACAAATAAATTATTCTGGTTCTCAGAATATGGCTCTAAAAACAGAAATGACAATGAAAATATTAATCCAACTATGAATAGTATTATTTCTTTTATTCTCCATGTAGATATCTGTTTCATTACGTATGGAATTGATGCTATAATAATTCCAAAAAAATACGCCCATGTATGTGAAGGGTATTCTTCAAGAAGCTTATTTAAAAGATTAGACATAAGAATAAAACTAATCACAATGCCTGAGGAGATAGATAAAATAAAATTTAATGAAATATGTTTTTTTATTTTTATAAAATCTAAGTTCTTGATTAATTTAATTAGTCTGGTATCAAATTTTGTAATAACATTAATCGATTTTTGATATACTCCTAAAACTAATGCGATAGTTGCACCAGACAATCCTGGAATAATATTAGCAATTCCTATGAAGATACCTTTTATAATATTTATAACAATATGCTTCAATTTTGATGTGGTTTTTTATATTTCATATATGCTTCGTATCCACCTGATAGATTAAAAATATTATTAAAGTCAAATTTTTTCTTCAACATATATACTACAGCTGCTGCTCTTCTTCCTGTTTGACAATATATGACCACGGTTTTATTAGGTTTAATTTTTTCATATTTTTCTAAAATCTCACTCATCGGTATATTGATGCTATTTATGTGTCCATTTTGATATTCATAGCTTTCTCTGACATCAATAACCTGTAAATCAGATTCTGGTAATTTGATAAAATCTTCAATTAACATACTTTTCATTATTAGACATTTAAAAAATTAAAAAAAGTGTCGCCTCTTAACCCTTGTCTTAAACACTCTAATGGAATAACATCATTTGTGCCAATATTTCCAAGATTTACATTTGCTCCAAGTAGTTTAATAAAAAATACTTGCTGTTGTTTTTTAGGTGCTTCCCACAAAATTTTATCTTTTTCAATTTTAGTCAGTATTTCTTCTATTAGATCTGACCTTACTTCTCCACCACTTCTATATAGGCCAACATTTCCACTTTCTCTAGCTTCAGCAATAACTTTCCATGAGCCTGCTTCAATCTCCTTTGACATTAGTTCGATCCACTTTGATGGAGCCATGATTTTACTTGCACTTTTATAACCCACTTCAGAAAAAACAGTCATTCCTTGACTTGACAATTTATTTATATATTCACATTTTATATTATGATCTAATTTAATGCTGCCGTCTGAAATTTCTACTGTGTCTATTTCTAAATCTTTTAAGAGATCACAGTATTCTTTAAACATGTTTCTTACAACAAATGCTTCAAACAATGTTCCTCCAAGATATATTTTTATATTATGTTTTTTATATAGTTGGATTTTATTTTTAATATTATCTGATACTAGAGCGGTACCAAACCCAAACTTGATTATATCGATAAACTTTGCACTTGATTCAATAAGCATTTCGGCTTCCTGATAAGATATACCTTTGTCCATCACCATTGTTAGTCCTCTATCTCTAGGCTTCTCTGGTCTTTTAGGTAAATTAGGTAAAGTAATCATATTATATATATTTAAGTTGCAAAATTATCAAAATGATCAGATTCTTTGTCCATTACTGAAAAAAAGTTATTTACATTTGTTTTTTTAATCGTATAAATGGTATTAATTAAATCAATTTCTGGAGTTCGTGGTACAGTTGATAATAATTGTTATCAAGGTTTGTCCGACTTTGAAGTCAGGAATTGTGTGATTCAGTTCGCTAAAGTAATAGTAGAAGATCCATTAAATGACTCTTCAATTGCTGTTGGTAGAGATGGTCGCTCAAGTGGTGCCCATATAATTAACTTAGTTATTTCTACTCTTACTAGATTAGGAATTAATGTTTTAAATTTAGATTTAACAACTACTCCATCTGTTCAGTTAGCAATTATTAATGAGTATTGTTGCGGAGGAATTATGATTTCAGCTAGTCATAATCCAATAAATTGGAATGGTCTCAAGTTACTGAATTCAAAAGGTGAATTTTTATCTAAATCAGAAGGTGACAAAGTGTTTAAATTTTCTACTAGTAGAATTAAATTATCTCACTCAACGGGATCAATTAAAAATATAAATTATTTAAATAAGCATATTGATCATGTTTTAGG
>MDTD01013331.1_pt1 | contig 15409 bp, 14 predicted proteins | sample 811221 | NCBI WGS metagenome assembly MDTD01 (sample SAMN05326646, study PRJNA326480) | marine metagenome | isolation source: seawater | place: Pacific Ocean: South West | collected 2011
ATAAGCATAACCCAAAGAAGAAAAGTCGTTATAAGAGGGTCTGAAGCAGTTGGTCCTATATACTTCATTGAATGAGTCAGAAGGGCTCCGCCAAGACCCATAAATACTGATCCTATAATGAAAGTTTCGAGTCTTAGGTTTTCGACATTTTTTCCTGTTGAAGATGCAGCTTCCTCATTTTCCCTTATGGCCTTCATAATACGTCCCCAAGGACTATTTATTGCCTTTTCAAAGCCGTAATATATAATGGCCAAGATAATAAGGATGATTAAAAGGTAACAAATTTCGGCCCAGGGTTGACCAAGATTTTCAAAAGGTCTTGGTATACCAGGAATACCTCGTGGACCATTGGTAAGCCAAACTTCATTTTTTAAGATAAGGCGTAAAATTTCAGCTAAACCTATGGTGGCTATTGCTAAATAATCACCTCTCAAGCGTAAACATATTTTGCCTATAATCGCTGCCATCAACCCTGAAAAAAACATAGAAAAGATAATACCTGCAAAAAAAGGTAGGTCGAACCCACCGAGATGATTTGGGGACAATTTTGTTGTGGCAATGGCAGACGCATAACCACCAACAGCAAAAAAACCGGCAACCCCAATATTAAAAAGCCCAGTAATTCCCCATTGAAGGTTGAGTCCCAATCCCATAATTGCGTATATCCCTCCTACAGTTAGAAGAGATAAAATATACATCATCCAGCCATAAAGAGTATCCATTAAAAAGACCTTCCTTTAAAAAGACCAGTCGGTCTTACAATTAGCATAATGACCATAATAAAAAAGGCCACACCAGTTTTATAAGCCGGAGATAAAAGAGGTTCTGTTCCAAAAAAAGGAAAAGATGAAATTTCTTCTGCAATTCCTATGACCATGGCGCCAGCGATCGCTCCATAGGGGCGACCTATTCCACCAAGTATAGCTGAGGCAAAAAGAGGAAGTAGTTGATCCCATCCCATTCGAGGGTTTAGTTGGGTATCTGACCCTAAGAAAACTCCTGCTACAGCTGCCAAGCTTCCTCCCACAATCCAGGTAGCTTGTATCGCTCTTTCTGTATTGATTCCAGTTATAAGGGCCAAATCTTGATCATCACTCATCGCCCTCATAGCTTTACCGAGTTTTGTTTTCGCTAGAAAGATATGAGTTAAGTAAATAAGGCTTAAAGTTCCGAGGATAATTATGATATGGTTTTCACTTATTCTAAAATTTCCGCCAAAGGTAATAGGATCTTTAATGACTCCAACTTCATAGACTTCTAAGCTAACCCCCCAAGTTAGTTGAATTAAGGACCTCAACATCAGTGAGACACCTAGTGAAGAAATGACCAAAACCACTGTTTGGCTTTTTCTAAAAGGTTTGTAGCAGATTTTATCTATAAGAATGGCCAGTAATGAAGAACCTACAATGGAGGCTGGTATGGCAAAAAATGGAGATACGTGAAATATACTAACCATAGAAAGAGCGATATAAGCGCCAAAGCTCATAAGATCTCCATGAGCAAAATGAGCAAACCTCAATATCCCGAAGAGTAGTGAAACACCCATTGCACCTAAGGCATAGATACTTCCTAGGACTAGTCCTGGTAAAAAATAAAGATTTATAAAATCAATCATTTATTCCCCCCTAAGAACAACTTTGTAATATTTTCGTTCATGAGTAGGGATTGTCCTGAAGCTGTTAATTTGTTCTCACCTGAGACTAGAACGCATCCTCGATCAGATATTTTAAGTGCCTTTTTTGCATTTTGCTCAACCATGATGACTCCAACTCCCAATGTTTTTATTTTTTGGATGCTTTCGAATGTTTCATTGTACATTTTTGGAGAAAGTCCAGCTGTAGGCTCATCAAGAAGGATAAATTCAGGTTGAATCATAAGCGCCCTTCCAATTGCCACCATTTGTTGTTGTCCACCAGAAAGTTGACCTGCTACTTGATTTCTTTTTTCCACGAGATCAGGATATAACTTAAAAACTTCCTCTAAAGTTTCTGAATAATTATCTGTGCGAAGGTAGGCACCCATTTCAAGATTTTCCTGAACTGTGAGGTTGGGGAATATATTTTTTACTTGAGGTACATAGGAAATACCTTTTCTAACAATACTTTGGGTATCTAAGTTTGTTATTTCTTCTTCATCGAAGTAGATATTTCCTTCAGTAATAGGAATAAGTCCAAAAATTGATTTCATAAGAGTGCTTTTTCCAGCACCATTAGGGCCAATGATAACAACTATTTCTTCTTGAGAAATATTGATACTTACACCTTTAAGTATATTCATATCACCATAACCACTTACAATATTTTCAACAACAAGCTTGTGGATTTTCTTTCTCATTAGTTTTATTTACCTTTTCAAAATATTGTTACTGGCTTTCAATTCCCAAATAAGCTTCTTGGACTTCTTTATTTCCTATAATTTCTTCGAAAGTACCTTTTGCTAAAACAGAACCTTGAGTCATCACAATTACGGTATCACAAAGCTCTTTTACAAGTTCCATGTCATGTTCGATTACACAGAAAGTTATATTTTTTTCTTTGTTAATTTTTTTAATGAGTGTAACAAGCTTTTGCATAAGGGTTCTATTGATACCCGCACTAATTTCATCTAAAAGAACAATTTTTGGTTCGCTCATAAGAATTCTTCCAAATTCTAAAAGCTTTTTTTGTCCTCCAGACAAGAACCCGGCTTGCTGGTCTTTAAGGTGTTCTAATTCAAGAATTTTTAAAATTTCAATTGCTTTTTCTTCAAATATTTCATCTTCAATTTTTACCTGTTTAGGAGAAAATAGGTTTTTAAATAAAGACTCACCCTTTTGATTGATAGGTGCTATTTTGAGATTATCTATTAGGGTCATTCTTGGGTATTCGTGGGCTACCTGAAAGGTTCGAAATAATCCTCTTTGTGCTACTTGATGGGGTGAAAAACCAGTGACATACTTTTCACCCAATAAAATGTCACCAAAATCAGGAGTATACTGTCCACCGATGATATTAAATAAAGTGCTTTTTCCTGCACCATTAGGTCCAATAATTCCAGTTACTGTTCCACCATTAATATTGAAAGAGCATCTGCTTACTGCTTCTATTCCCCAAAATAGTTTGGTTACATTTTGAATTGATATAGCATTATCAGGAGTAGACAAGGGGACACTTCCTTTTATTTTAAGCTGTCCTAAAAGGTTTAATTTTTAGGACAGCTATTTTTTAAATGAGCTATAAACTATTTAATTTGCTTAAAACTGTTTCCCATTTGAACTTCAAAGTGTCCAAAGACTCCTGCAACATCTCCATTTTTATCAAATTCATTAGCTCCAGCAGCACCTTGATAATTGATCTCTTTACCTTCAGCAATTAATTTAACAGCTTTCGCCCAGTCACCAGGGCCGACTTCTACACCAGGAGCATTAGCAACTTTTCTAATATTGGCCTTTACAGAAGCACGATCGTCGCTTCCACCTTTTTGAATGGCAAGAGCAAGAATCATAGCGGCATCATAAGCTTCCTTAATAAAAATACTTTTTCTTTTGTGCTTTGAAAAAGCACCATAATTTTTATCAAAGGCATCACTAAAAGCTGTCTTAGTTGCAACAGGTCTTGAAAAAAATGACTTTTTCAGACCTTTTATACCAATTCTTTTGATAAGCTTTTCACTCGCCATACCGTCTGTTCCGATAAAACGATCGAATTGTTTTGTTTCAAGTGCTTGACGAACGATTGTTTGTCCACTTGAGTCTGAGTAAGCGATAACAACGAGTGCTTCAGCTCCACCTTGTGCCAACGTTGCAAGTTCTGACCTGTAAGAAGCTTTTTTATCTTCGTGCTTACTTTCAGTTACGACTTTACCACCTTCTTTTTCAAAACTTGCTTTAAAGGAGTTAGCAAGTCCTACGCCGTAATCATTGTTTACATAAGTAAGGGCCACTTTTGTAATTCCTTGCTTAATAACGAGTTTTCCTAAATAAACTCCCTGGTAAGCATCACTTGGAATTACCCTATAAAAGAGATCGTTATCTTTAAGAGTTGTAAATGTTGGAGCCGTTGATGCTGGAGAAATCATTGTAACACCGGCAGGAATAGCTACACCACTTGAAGCAGCGTTTGAAGCTCCACTGCATAAAGCACCAACGATTCCTGAGACTTTATTAATATTTACGAGTTTTTTGGCTGCATCAGCCCCGCCCTCTGCACTACACTTGCTATCACCAATTGTTAGCTTGAGTTTCCTACCATCTAGGATTCCCCCATTTTTATTGACTTCATCGACTGCCAGTCTAACGCTATCTAAAATTGGCGGGGCCATACTTTCAATAGGGCCAGTCATAGCTATTAGAGCTCCTAAACTAACCGCTTTGTCACTTTTTTTTGTACATGATGTAAATGCTATTAGTAAAAAAGAGAAAAAAGCCGTTTTTAGAATTTGATTTGGTTTTTTTTTGTTCATAAATCCTCTTTTGAAAAAGTTTATGTAGTCATTAATCGAAACTTATACACTTTTCGTTTAGAAAGGGGATTTTCTTAAGAAAAATAAGCATGTTTCTTCTTTAAAGAAGAAACACGTATGTGCGAGTTAAATGGTCGGCTATTGAGTTTTTATAATTTAATAATAGGCCAATATAATATGTGCTTCACAGGGAGATTGTTTAGTAAAGTTGATTAAAGTGTTCAACTCGTGAAGAATTAATTTTAATTAATTAAGTTGAGGTTTTTGAGTTTTAATGTTGACTATCAAGTTTTTAGTTAAGGATAGTAAATACCGTACTTAATAAGGAAATTAACTTTGGAAATCAAAATATTTCAGTCACTTTTTCAATTGAAGAAAGAAGATTGGGACCTTTTAACAATGAACGCATCACCTTTTATAAGCTATGAGTTTTTAGGCGCCTTGGAAAACACCGATTGTATTGGAAAAGAAAGGGGGCAAATACCTTTTTACTTCACACTCTGGGAAGAGGAAAGTCTGAGGGCATGCTACTATCTTTTTTTGAAAGGTCACAGTTATGGAGAATATATTTTTGATTGGGCATGGGCCGATGCTTTTCAAAAGTCAGGCCTCCCATACTATCCTAAATTTTGTTCACAAACGCCCTTTACTCCAATTTCAGATTCTAAGCTTTTAATCCACCCTGATTATTTAGATTCTAAAGCGAAGTTTTCTAAAATATTACAAAAGGCTGTTTTTGATGTGGCCAAAAAAATAGGAACAAGTTCTATTCATGTTTTGTATATTCATCCTCATGAGAAAGAATATTTTTCAAAAGACGTTTTTCTTCATAGAAAGACTCATCAATACCATTTTAAAAATAAGGGTTATAAAAGTTTTACCGATTTTTTAAATGGACTTGAAAAGTCAAAAAGAAAGCAAATTCAGAAGGAGAGGAATTATATAGCGAAACAGTCGGGTCTGGTTATTAAACAATTTACTTGTGAAAGCCTCGAAGAAAGTCACGCAGAGTTATGGTATCAATGTTACTTATCAACGATAAAAAAGAAGTGGGCTCAAGCCTATCTAAACGAAAAATTTTTCAAAGAAATTTTCAAAAATTTATCAGATAAAACTCTTTTAGTACTCGCTTTTAGAGGAGAGTCATTAATCGCAGGCTCTTTATTTCTCTATGATAACGAAACACTCTACGGAAGGTATTGGGGAGCGTTGGAAAAAACTAAATTCCTTCACTTTGAGATGTGCTATTACCAAGGTCTTGACTTCGTTTTTTCAAAAGGACTTGACCGATTTGAAGCAGGTGCCCAGGGGGAACATAAAATAAAAAGAGGATTTCTGCCTGAGAGGATTTGGAGTGCCCATTATATTGAAAATCAAATTTTTAGGGAGGCCATTAGCCAATTCATTAATGATGAGGGAAAATCATTAGAAGATTTTTTTGAAGTAATTGAAAAGAAAATGAACCCTTACAAGAAGAGAAACTCCAATGCCAAAAAAACCTGAAAAATGCGTCTTTATATTATCAGAAAAATTATCAAAAGGACTGGCGCTCAATTGCACGGCCCTTCTTGGTTCAAGTCTAGGAGGCCAATACCCAAGTCTTATTGGAGAAAACTTCGAGGATGCTGATGGTGTTTTCCATATGGGTCTTCTTTCTTTTCCTGTGGCCATATTAAAGGCCAGAGAAGAAGAGCTTATTCAAATCCGTCACAATGCTTTGGAGCTAGAAAATACTAAATGTATTGATTTAACAAATGTTTCACAAGAGTCAATGAAATATGAAGAGCTTGTTGAAAGAGCATCGAAGACAAGGTTTTCTGCTTTTAAGTATATTGCCCTTTCTCTTTTTGGTGATTCAGGTGAAATTAATGATTTAACCAAGAATTTGAAGCTTTATTAATTTAAAAGATTTAGGTAGTGATTAGGAAAGTTTTTTATTGGCTGCTTCTTTCTAATTTAAAAAAGTAAGGATATGGAGAAAGGTAACGGGTTAGTAAAATGAATTGTGTAATAGAAAATGCAAAGAGAGATAAACATGCCCAAATAATTGCTGAGTTCCAAGTTGAAATGGCACTAGAAACAGAGAATATGGAGCTGAATTTTGAAAAAACTAAAAAAGGTGTCCAGCATATTTTTGACAATCCGAAGGAAGGAGAATATTGGGTTTCCTTATATGAAGGGCAAGCGATAGGATGTCTTCTTACTCTTTATGAATGGAGCGACTGGCGGCAAGGAACAGTGTTGTGGGTTCACTCTGCTTTTGTAAAAAAAGAGTTTCGTGGACGGGGAGTTTTTAAAAAGTTTTACAATATGTTACAGGAAAGAGTTCGTCAAAATCCAAGTTACCTTGGGATCAGGCTCTATGTTGATAAGAGAAATCTTAGTGCGCAAAAAGTTTATAAGTCTTTAGGCATGAGCGATGAGCATTATAGTCTTTTTGAATGGATGGCCTAAAATCAAACTTAAAACTATATCCTAATATGCCCTTCACCTTTAACAACAAATCGGGTCGTTGTTATTTCTCGGGCCCCCATGGGGCCGTAGGAATGAAGCTTTGTCGTAGCAATTCCTAATTCTGCTCCAAGTCCAAGTTCCCCTCCATCGTTAAATCGAGTTGAAGCATTAACTACAATGCAACTTGCATCCACTCGTTTTTTAAAAGTATCTATGGCCTTTGGGTCTTTTGCTAAAATTGCTTCAGTATGATTAGTCCCGTGTTCCTGAATATGTGAAATAGCTTTTTCGAGGTTTGGGAGGACTTTCACCGAAAGGACTTTGTCTAAGTATTCTGTGTAATAGTCTCCTAAGTTGGCGCTAATGGACTTAGAGAATAAACCCTTTGTGAGTGAGCACCCTCTAATTTCAACACCTTCAGAATCAAGTTTTGCAAGGATTCTTGGTAAAAAATCTTCAGCAATATCTTCGTGTACTAAAAGGGTTTCCATTGCATTACATACACCAGGTCTTTGCGTTTTAGCATTCATACAAATATCGATGGCCTTTTCCAAATCTGCATCCTTATGCACATAAATATGGCAAAGACCTTTAAAGTGAGCAATCACTGGGATTTTCGAGTTTTCGTAAACATATTGAATAAGGCCCTCTCCTCCTCTCGGTATAACGACATCAATATTTTCTTTAAGGGAAAGGATTTCTTGTAGGTCCTCTCTTGAGTCAATAAGCTGAATAATGTCTGGATTAACATAATCCTTAATTGCCTCTTGAAATAAATGTGTCAGAATTCTATTTGAATGGTTGGCCTCTTTTCCTCCCTTGAGGATAATGGCATTTCCTGACTTGAAAGCAAGGGCCCCGCAATCAATAACGACATTTGGTCTTGATTCAAAGATCATGGCAATGACACCAATAGGGATTCTCTCTCTTTGAATCACTAGTCCATCATCTCTTTTAAATTCACTGACAACCTCTCCTAGTACTCTAGGACTTTCAGCAATAGATAAGACGGCTTCGGCCATACTTTTAATTCTTGCCTCATTTAAAGTAAGCCGATCAATAAAGGCTTCTGGATAACCTTCAGTTTTTCCCTTATTGATATCTTTTTGGTTTTCTTCAATAATTTTTTCTTTATTCTCTATAAGTTTTTCGGAGACCTTTTGAAGGGCCTTACATCTAAACTCTTCACTTATTAATGAGAGATCCTTTTGGGCCAGTTCAGTCGTAATTGCGAGGCTTTTAACATCCATAAAATAAAGTCCCTTTAAATATTTTGAAAGGTTTTTTCAGTTTATTTTAAAATCATATTATCCCTATGAATGACCACATCAGAGATAAGAAAGCCTAAGATTTCTTCAATTTCAAAACTTTTCTTACCCATAATTTTTAATATATCTTTGGAGTCATAATCACAAAGTCCATAAGCAAAGGTTTTGTTTTTAAATTGAATAGCAACAGAGTCACCCCTCTTAAATGGCCCTTTGATTTTTTTTATCCCAATAGGGAGAAGAGAACCATTTCTTAAAAGTGAGCGGTATGCCCCTTCATCAACCTTAATTGAGACACCACTTTTTGCGGTTGCCATTATTCTTTTTGAATTATTTTTTGATGCTTTATCTAGTTTCTTAGGGAAAAAATAAGTGCCACCTTCATGAGTAACGGCGTGGGAAATTGGAAGAAGAGGTTTGAAAGAAGATATGATAACATGAATGCCTAGTGGGGTGCACTTTCTGACAGCTTCGAGCTTCGTCCTCATTCCTCCTCGACCGGCTTCACTTTTTGAAAGGGTTTTAATATGTTTAAAATTGTCTTCAAAAGGTATTTGAGAAATTTGGCAAGCGGTCTCATCTTTAGGATCTTTGTCATAGACCCCATCAGTCTCAGTTAATAATAAAAGTAGGTCAGCTTCCATAAGCACAGAGACCATCGAAGCAAGTTGGTCATTATCCCCAACTGTAATTTCTTCGAAGCTGACGCTATCATTCTCATTTAGAATTGGGATGATACCATTGGCCAGGAGGGTTTGTAGGTTATTCTTTATATTAAAATAGCGCGTTTTATTTTTAAGGTCATCATGTGTGAGGAGAACCTGCGCAGATGAGAGATTTTGATTCTCTAAGGCCTTGTGGTAAGCATGCATAAGCAGTGGCTGGCCAACGCTTGAGCAGGCCTGAAAGTACTCAATTCTTTCACTTGTTTTTTTTGTAGGGGCCTTTATATATTTCTTCCCAGAGTTTATTGCCCCAGAGCTTACTAGAATAACTTCAATATTTTTTTTTCTTAAACGTGATACTTCAAGCATTAAGCTTTCAATTTTTTTTTGGTCTATATCCCCTTTAGGTGTTGTTATAGAAAGTGAGCCAAGCTTAATAACGATTCTTTTAAGCTTAGAGGGCAGTTCTTTTCTCAATTCATTTTTCATATTCAAACCTCGTCTTTTACTGGAAGACCTGTCAGTAAGTTAATATTATTGACAACTTTTTTTGCCTTCTCAAAGCTAAAAGTATATTTGAGAACCAGAAAAACATCACCTTTCAATTCAATTTTAAAGAGTCCAGGAATGAAGCAGGATTTAACCCTGACCTCTTTTATTTGTGACAACTCATAAGATTTTTCATACCTAAAGGGCCATGTTCTTCTATAGGTCGTGAGCAAGTCTTTTTTAAAAAAAACAATCTTTTCAGATAAGTAAAAAGAAAGAAACCAAGACATGACCACGATTTGAATGAGGTAAAAGCTAAAAAAAAGGGTGAGGACAATAAAAGTAAAGGTAGACCACTCCTTAACAGATAATGGCAGGAGGGGGACCATGAATTCGTAAAAGGCAAAAAAAAGGGGTAGGGACCCTAAAATTAGAATGATAAAAACAATGGGGAAATAAAAAGTGAGTCTGCCAACACGCTTTGAGTATTTATAAATTTCCATCGAAATTCCGATAAAGGTTTTATGTTGAGATATTCTAACGTGAAATGTTTTAATGGGCTACAGGCTTCTTTTTTTATTAAAAAGAGGCCATTTCCTAACAGGAATTGAGCATAATTAACAATCAGTTGGAAGGTTATATTGCTTCTTTAAAGTTTTTCTGATTTATATTGACCAACTTTAAAATGAACCGCTAAGTAACTATCTTACTTGTTGTTGTGATGCGCTAACTTGCGTCGGTAGATGCCGTGCATTTATAAAAAGATTGTTTTGTAAAATCAGGTTCTGCAAATTGTTGGTGGTTAAAATGAGCTGTCCTCCTTCTTTCTCAAAAAAGTTAACATTTGAATCCTCCAAGGGTGTTTTAGTCGATTTTTTAAGTGAACAAACCTCTATTTCCAAACAATGGGCAAAGAAAATTCTTTTGAGAGGTGGTGTTTGGCTTAAAAGGGGAAAAAGCTCTTTAAAAAGAGTGAGGAAGGCAAAACACCCTCTTCAAAAGGGAGACCTTTTGGAGGTTTACCACTCATCGAAAATAGAAGATTTGGACCTTAAAAAGCTTTGCTATCCAGTTAAAGAATTTGGAGATTGGGGAGTTTGGTACAAAGGGGTTAATGTATTATCTCAGGGCACAAAGTATGGAGATCAAAATGCCTTAAACCGTTTTTTGGAAAAAGAAAAAAATAAACCAGTTCATTTAATTAATCGGTTAGATAAAGAAGCTTCTGGTCTCATGGTTTTTGCTTATAGTCAAAAAAAGGCAAAGCAGCTCTCTAAAATTTGGTCCCATGAAAGAACAATTAAAACTTATCAAGCAGTCACTAAAGGCGATTTAAAGAAAAAGTTTCCTAAAGGTCATGGAGCAATTAAAAAGAGCCTAGAAGGTAAAAAATGTCTGACTGAGGTCAGTGTTGTTAGGTCTTGCAAGGAGTATTCTCTTGCCTTGGCCAGTATAAAAACAGGGCGACTACACCAAATTAGAAGGCATTTTGAAAAAATAGGTCACCCTCTTTTGGGGGATCCCAAATATGGAAGAGGCAACAAAAATAAAGAAGGTCTTATGCTTCAAAGTTCTTTTTTAGTTTTGCCAAAGATGAGAGGGGATGATGTTATTGAAGGTGACTTAAGGTTTGAAGTCCCCAAAGAAAAACAACTCTTTGAGGTCTTCAAGCAAAATAAAAAAAAGAAAGCTAAAGAACTTTAGAACGCCCTTACACATTTATGAGCTCTTCTAGGATAGGTATTACGGCATTTTCTTAGCGCCTTTCTACAAGCTTTTCTTTTAACGCCTGTTCCTCTAAACCCTCTGGCCTTACCAAAAAAGACTTTTTTTCTTCTTGATCTTCCAACGAATTCAGCAGCACATTTTCTCTTTACTTTTAAAATTCCTAAACGGGGGCCACCACGGTAGTAACTTTCAGCTTTTGCTTCGGGTGTCGGAAAAGCAAAAGAAGAAAATAAAAGACAGGCCAACAATAATAGTTTCTTCATCCTAATGGACTCCTTTTAGTTTACAAAAGACCCCAGGGCAAGAAAGCCCAGGATCTGGATTAGAAAAATTAAGGATATTATTGTTAAAGAAGTTAATTAAAGTTGTAAATGGAAAATCTCTTTAAAAGTTGTTGATATCTCCAAAAACTGATGTGAGGTAAGTCCCATTTTCTTTATTATTCGAACGTTCAATAGCGTTCAAAATTGTTTGGTAAGTAGGCTTTTTCTTTCTATCAGGATTGATGAAGTATTTTAAAAATGCCTTTGTGTTATTTGTAGCATCATCACTTAAAGTAGAAAGCCCAGAAAGGATAAGATCTAGATTTTGAGGATGGTTTTTTCTATCCATAAATATATTTTTAAAGTAGCTATATGAATGGCACCCATTAATAAAGATAATTTGGTATTTATCTGGGTTAAAAATATCACGTTCTCCATATAGTGCATTTAGGTCAAGGTTTCCACCCAGCCCTGAGTGACCTTCATAATCAATGATGTCCGCATTTTCCAAAGCATCTTCAAACATATTTTTAAAAAGTGTGCTTTCTTTTTTGTTATTATCTTGGAGGTCAGAGTGGGCAATAATTATATTAACCTCAATTTCTTTTCCTGAATCAAAGGTTTTTGTATAAGTCCTTTTTTCTCCAGGAGTGAGACCTTCTTTTGTACTTGGTCTATGATCTAATTCAAGTCCTTTTTTCTCGAGCATTTTTTCTTGTCTTCTAGTGAGTTTTCCAAAAAGTGTTCTTCTAGAAATTTCAAAACCCTTACCCTCTAAAAAATCCCCAATTTCATACGCTGAGATAATAGCATCATCAACATTTTCAATAGAAGCATCGGGGTCAAGCACAGACAAAGTCTGTTTAAGATAGTGGTGGAGGTTTCTAGGGGCATTACTTTCAATATAGCCGTAGAATAAATCTATTCTTGTGGTATCTCCATTTTCATTATCTCCAAAAAGTTTTTCATATGCAGGGTATGTTCTTTTTGTTTTTTTGAGTTTTTTAAGAGTTCCTTTAATTCTAAGGATGTGTTTTTTGTCATCCTTTAGTGGACAACCTTTTTGGTCCGGGTCCCAAAAGTAAAAGAAGTCGCCTTCTGAATTATAGGTTTTATCAGTACACTTGTTGGAGTTTCCTACAATTCCATGACTATATATTTCTTCGGGGTTAATAGGTAGCTTTATAGGAACTCGAATTGTTTTTTTTCTTCCAAAAGCATTTTTATTAAAAAGAGTTTCAGCTTCAAAGTGATAAGTAACCAAGTCTCTATCTTTCTCTGGTAGGTGCTTTATTTTAATATTGGTTATCTTTTGATCTTCCCCAACGACACCTTTTGACCCAAACTCTTTAGCAAAGCTTTCGGATTGAAATGTTCCGAGAAGAAAGCTTGTCTGAATTTCTATTTCCTCTTTTATGCTTTCAGGGTCTAGATCGCTTTCAACTTCTAGTTTTCCCTTGAAGGTCAAAGTGGCCTTGTGAGATTGTTTGCCATAAAAGGCCTGGGCCGATTTAGGGCTCCCAATAATAATTATTGAGAAAGTAAGACTTAGTATTAAAAGTAAATTTTTCATTTTTTTTGCCCTATAAGTTTCTGGTCCCACCCATCTAATGAGTGCATAGATACCTTTGACGCAGTTAAGACATTTTTGGAAGGCATTTTTTTGAGGTATTAAAATTTAGTACCAAAATGTTTAAAAATTGAAGCTTTATTGAGGCCTTTTTTTTAATTATTGGAAAAATTTACAAAAGAATGGTCAACTTTTTAAAAAGGTGGGTGGTCGGTTGCTTTGAAAAAACTAAGAGGTTTTTTTGTTGGTTCTTATTTGAGAATGGGGAGCTCTGCGACAAAAAGGGTTCCTTCACCTACTTCAGACTCAACCCATACTTTTCCTTCTAGGTCTTTAATACATTTCTTAACAGCATCCATTCCAATCCCCCTTCCGGATATATTTGTTGCCTCTTCTTTTGAAGAAAAGCCTGGTTCAAAAATAATTTGAATAAGCTCTTCAGGGGTCATTTTGTTGAATTTGAGGTGTTTTAGGTTTTCCTTTTTTCTAGCAATTTCTCTTATTTTTAAAGGGTCGATTCCTCTGCCATCATCTTTGATTGCAACTTGGAAAAAAAGAAGGCCCTTTCTTTTAAAGGCAATCTCAATAGTCGCCTCTTCTTTTTTATTTTGATCAATTCTTTCGCTTTTGTCCTCTATACCATGATCAACTGCATTTCTAAAAACATGGTGGAGAGCAGAAAAAAAGTCTTTATACCTATCTAGGCTGAGATGGATATCAGACTCACCTATAGTGACTTTTACTGACTTATCCTGAGCTTTTGAAAGCTCTTCAATAGGTCTTAAGTACTGGCCAAAAGGTTCTTTTATATTCTTCAAAATAAACTTTTTTAAAATCATGTCATTAAATTTTAATAATTCATCTCTGGCAATATGAAGTTCTTCGAACTCTTCTCCAGAATTGTAGCAACTTTGGGCCATTTCAATAACTTGCCTATTTTCTTTCATAAATAATTTAAGGGTTTCACCGAGGTTATAAACTTTAAATTCTAGGTTTTTGACTAATGTCTGGTATTTTTCATCATGTTCATGATCAGGTTTAAAGAGCTTGCTGTTTTTGTCTCCACCTCCTTCTTCGCTCTTTTTGATATCGTAGTTCATAATAGAAAAAAGATCTTCTTCCAATTCATGAATACGCTTAACAATTTGTGAAACTTTAAAGTTAGAAAATCTTGCTTTTAATGTATGAAAATTTCTAAAGATTTCTTCGTAAGGATTGGCCTTTGGACTCTGTAGGAAAGTGTGAATAAGATCTCTCAGTTCGTCTAAGATATCTAAAAACTCGATTGGAGTTTCAATCAGTTTTAAGATCATGTCACTTTTCTCATTAGCATATTCAATTTTCTTTTGGGCATTTTTTTTCACTTGTTATGTCTTTAAAAATACAGATGACTTTATCGACTATTTTTTTCCCTGAATGCTTATAAATAGGTTTATAATCTAGGCTAATAACCTTTCCAGTGGTTATCGTAATGACTTTTGAAGTTAACGCAAGGAGGTCTTTAAAAGGAATTTTTCCATCGTAGATATGTCCAACCCACTTGAGAAAAGACTTTTTCTCTGTAAAGTTTAGCCCAAACAAATCAGTAATATTGACTCCCTTAGGGTCAACTTGAAAAACTAGATTCGTTTGTTTTGATGGATCACTTATAATAGTCCCTTGGTTGTCTAAAATGAGAAAACCTTGGTCCAAATTGGATAAAATATTAAAAAAGTCTCATTTTGCAGCTGTATTTCTTTTGTTTGTGAGTCGACTTCTTTTTTTAGCCCAGTTGTTAACTTTTCTACTTTTTCCGTCATTTGGTTCATGGATTTTGCGAGAAGAGTCATCTCGTTACCTTGCCCAAGAGAATATTTTTTTTCCGCTCTCTTGGAGTAATCGCCTTCTGTAATACTTTTGGAAATTTCTGAAAGCTCTCCTAAAGGTACAACGACAATCTTTCTTAAAAGAAAATAAATAACTAGTCCGATAATAATATTTAGAAAAATTATGGTTGTAAGAATGAAAATGATTTCTTTATTCAACTCCTCTTTAATAATATTTTCATTGATTGTTACGATATAATGACCAATGACTAGTTCTTTTGATTTATTTCCTTGATTCGGGTTTAAAATCTTTCCTTGAATTTTTTTGTTATCAGAACCAAATAACTCTTTATTCTTAGAAAGTGTTATAATATTTTTTTTATTTTTGTAGACTCCTACTTCGATTTCACTTTTTGAGTCATTTAAAATTTCAATGGACTTTAAGTGATCTTTTTTTAATTCAGACTTAAGGTTTAGCTCTATTGCTTCAAGGTCTAGCTCAAAAAGAGAGTAGGTTACATTTTTAACAAGCCTTGATTTGGTTCGCTCTATAGACTTATTTAGATCTCCCATCATTTTATCTTTTTTCACGGAATAGGAGAAAAGTCCATAAACTCCTAAAAATAAGGAGATCGCCACAACAATGGGAATTGTTAACTCAAATTGAATAGAGCTTTTCTTCATAAGATATTATTCGGTAAATTTAGGTTAAATATGAAAAATATTA
>MDTD01138394.1_pt1 | contig 15408 bp, 9 predicted proteins | sample 811221 | NCBI WGS metagenome assembly MDTD01 (sample SAMN05326646, study PRJNA326480) | marine metagenome | isolation source: seawater | place: Pacific Ocean: South West | collected 2011
TACGTAGTATAAATCCTTTAACTCTCCATCGACACTCATAATAAGAGCTTGCTTTGAAAGAGATTTACTTATTTTTTCAGCGATCTCTATTCCAGTAACTTTTTTGGGGAAATTAAGTTTATTTCCATCTGGTAAAGTTATATTAAACATTAATTAATTAATTTTTTATACTCTGAATAAGTAGAAAAACACATTTTTTCAACATTAAATTTTTTTATTACGTTTTTTCTACCCTCATTACCCATGGTTTTTAATAAATTTTCATCCATACTCAATACCCTGAGAATTTTTTTACTCAATGATTTTGCATCTCCAGCATCAAATAAAAATCCAGTTTTTTCATCAATAATAGTTTCATTTGAACCTCCAATATTACTTGCAATTATTGTCTTTTGCATCGACTGTGCCTCAACAGCAACTCTTCCGAAAGCTTCTGGTTCTATTGAAGCTGAAACTACTATATCTGAAATTTTATATGCTAGTGCCATATTTTTACAATTATCAATAAATTTTAATTGTTTTGTCATTCGATATTGTTCACTTAAACGAATTAATTTTTTTTTGTATAAATCTCTGCCTTGTTCACTTCCTAAAATTATTGCATAAAAAGCCTCATATCCAAGTTCGGTGTTTACTAAATTTATTGCTTCGATAAATAGCTCTTGTCCTTTCCAAGATGTAAGTCTTCCAGGCATTAAAATTATTTTTTTTTTATCTTCAATTTCCCATTTTTTTTTAAGTTTTATCTCATCACTTTCAATCGTTGAGCTTTGATCAAAATAATCAACATTGATACCTCTGAAAATAACAAGAAGTCTTTTTTTCAAATCAAAAAATTCTGAGTAGTTTTCTTTAATATGTGAAAAAATAAAATTTGAACCAGCTATTATGAGTTTTGACCTTACCATAATAGAATTATAAAATTTTTTTATATTGCTTTGGAAATTGTACGTCCCATGAAATGTTGTAACAAAACTTCTTCTAGTAATGATTGTTGCAATAAAACAAGACCAAGCTGGTGCCCTACTTCTAGCGTGAACAATATTAATGTTAAAAAAAATTATTATAAAAGATAAGATTATAGCATTGATTAAAATCAACAAAGGATTTTTACTATGGACTGGAAGTCGTATAACTTTTACCTTTTTTTTATCAACAAATTTAAGTAAATCTCCTCCACTTGTAACTATATAAGACCCACAATTTTTTTCGTAAAGATAATGTGCAATATCATAGCAACCTGTTTCCGCACCTCCATATCCAAGCTTAGGTATAACTTGCAAAACTTTTATTTTTGATGGCATTTCTATGCTTATAATATTATCATAACTTATCAGTAAAATTTATGGCAAAATTTAAATTTATTAAAATATCTAAGAATAAAAAAATAAGATATTTGTTTAACAATACGCCAGGCGATATTTTTATAGTTTTTTTGCATGGATTTAAATCAGATATAGAAGGGGATAAACCAAAAGCACTATATAAATTTTGTAAAAAAAAAAAGATAGGTTTCTTAGCTTTAGAATATTCTGGTCATGGAAAATCTTATGGAAAATTTGAAAATGGTACTATCTCAAGTTGGACACAAGATGCCAAAATAACTATAAAAAAAAAATTAAAAAATAAAAAATTAATTTTGGTTGGGTCTAGTATGGGAGGTTGGATTGGATTAAATCTTTTTAGTTTTTTAAAAAGAAGAATAATAGGATTTGTTGGTATTGCACCTGCTCCTGAATTTTTAGAAAGACTTATGTGGAATAAATTTTCTAGCAAAATAAAGAGGCAATTAATAAATGAAAGATCTTATTCATTTAATCATGGGAGCTTTGAATATAATATTTCATATGATCTAATCAAAGATGGAAGAAAAAATAAAATTTTTAACAAAATTTTTAATAACAAAATATTTCTTACAATACTACATGGAAAAAAAGACGACGTTGTTCCGATTTATATTTCAAGAAAAATTATGAAAGTTTTTAAAAATGCACAAAAAAAATTAATAATTGTGAAAAATGGTGATCATAGTTTATCCAAAAAAAATAATTTAAAAAAACTTATAAACGAGATTGGTATAATTTACGATAAATACAGACCTTCTCGAATAGTTGGATAAATTAATTTGTAATTAAAAAATTTTTTTGCTTTATTATTTTTAACTTGCTTGGAAGATGAGTAGAATTCTTTCAAGGTTGAATTTTTAAGATCTTTAAAATCTATTATTGTTGGTGATTTTAAAGTGAATTTATCTAAAATTTCATTTAGCAACTCTTCGTTTGAAATTGGTTTATCATCAGCAATATTATAGATTTCACCTGCCTTAAAATTTTTTAAACTGCTTAATAAAAATCCTGAAATATCTTCTAAGTGAATTCTTGAAAACTTATGATTTTTTTTTTTAACAAACCTTGAATTATTTTTTTTTAATCTTGTTATTAAATTTTCTTCTTTTGAGTAAATACCTGCAAGTCTGAAAATTTGAATTGGATAATTTTTAGATAGCATTTTCCATTTTTTTTCAATCTTAAGTCTAATTTTTCCCTTTTTGCTCTTTGGATTTAATTTTGAATTTTCATCAACCCACTTACCTTTATGGTCTCCATAAACACTTGTAGAAGACAAGTAAGTTATCCATTTAAATTTACTTAAAATATTATAATTGGATTTTAACAATTCTAAAAATAGATCTTTTGAATTTATTGGTGGTGTCGAGATAAGAACATGACTGAATTTTTTCATCTCTCTTAATAAATTTTTGTCAAATTTATTTTTATTGAAATTAAAATTCTTATATTTAAGACTTAAATACTTATACTCACCTGTTTTATTTCTACTTGTTGTATGTAAATTAATTTTAATTTTATATTTTAAAAGGCTCTTTAAAAACTCTTTTGCAACCTGACCAAAACCAAAACAAAATAAGTTGATTTCTTGCATTAGCTTGCAAGGTTGCTTTGCTTATTTGAGATAGGATTTTTAAGTTTATCGAGCATTTCTTTTGGACATACTTGATAAAAGTTTAAGATTTCCTGCTCAAAATTTTCTAGAATTTTATTTGAAACCTCTGAATTTGTCTCTTGATAATGTTTTTGAACTAATATTTTTAGTTTTTTTACCCAAAACTCTGTTTCCAACTTTTGCCATACAATAGACTCTGGGTTTGCTTTATTTTGGAAAGTATTATTAGGATCATATACAAAACCCATTCCTCCCGTCATTCCTGCACCAAAGTTGTCACCAACATCTCCTAATATAACAATTGTACCTCCAGTCATGTATTCGCATCCATTTGATCCACAACCTTCTACAACTGCTGTAGCTCCAGAATTTCTTACCGCAAATCTTTCACCTGCCTGACCAGCAGCATATAAATTTCCAGAAGTTGCTCCATAAAGAACTGTGTTTCCTATTATTGTATTTTCTTTAGATATAATGTTACTTTCATCTTGAAGTTTTATGGTAATTGTTGCACCAGACAATCCCTTAGCTACATAATCATTAGCATCACCTTTTAATAAAAGTTTTAATCCTTTTATAGCAAAAGCTCCAAAAGATTGCCCTGCAGAGCCTTTGAAATTTAGCTGAATACTCTCTGGTTCAATCTTATTATCACCATATTTTTTATAAAGTTGATACGATATTCTTGTTCCAACAGCTCTATTTGTATTTTGGATAGTAAATTCCTCATTAATTACTTTTTTGTTTTCTACATCTTTTTCTATAGCAGGCCAAATTTTTTGATCTAGCGTATCTGGCACCTCATTTATAATTTGTTTTTCACAATATCTTTTATTTTTTCCTGGGTCTGCTTGTACAAATAATGGGTTCAGGTCCAGATCATCTAAATTAGGAGAACCTTTACTTACTTGTCTTAGTAAATCTGTTCTACCGATTATCTCATTCAAATTTTTAAATCCAAGTTCAGCTAAAATTTCTCTTACTTCTTGAGCAATAAACGTAAATAGATTCACAACTTTATCAGGGGTGCCAACAAATTTTTCTCTAAGTTTTTCATCTTGTGTGCAGACACCAACCGGACATGTATTAGAATGGCATTGTCGTACCATAATACATCCCATTGCAACAAGGGCAGTTGTTGCAACACCAAATTCTTCTGCTCCCATCATGGCTGCGATAACAACATCTCTTCCAGTTTTTATACCTCCATCTGTTCTAAGGGTAACTTTGTGTCTTAAGTTATTAAGAGTTAAAACTTGATTAGCTTCTGTGAGGCCCATCTCCCAGGGTATTCCAACATATTTTACACTTGTTTGTGGTGTTGCACCAGTACCTCCTGAATGTCCTGAAATAAGTATTATGTCTGCTTTAGCCTTAGCTACTCCTGCAGCAATGGTCCCTATTCCTGATGAGGCGACCAATTTCACGCCTACTCTTGCTTTAGGATTAATTTGTTTAAGATCATATATTAGCTGAGCAAGATCCTCTATTGAATAAATATCATGGTGAGGTGGTGGAGAAATTAATGTTACACCAGGTGTTGAATGTCGAAGTTTTGCAATTTCGTCGGTAACTTTAAAACCTGGAAGTTGTCCCCCTTCTCCTGGTTTTGCTCCTTGAGCAATTTTAATTTCAATCTCATTGCAATTGTTTAAGTAATCTATAGTTACTCCGAACCTTGCAGAAGCTATTTGTTTAACTCTTGAGTTTGCTGTATCTCCATTATCTAAAATTTTAAACCTAGATTTATCTTCTCCACCTTCTCCACTGCATGAAGCTCCTTTAATTCTGTTCATGCCAATAGCAAGTGTTTCATGAGCCTCTTTTGATAAAGCCCCGTGAGACATACTTCCGCTTCCAAATCTTTTTAAAATTTTATCTATTGGTTCAACTTCATCCAAGCTAATAGAATTTTTTTCTTTGAATCCAACAAGGTCTCTTAAACTTATTGGCGGTAAATCATAAATACCTTTGGCATATTTCTTGTATATTTCATATGAACCCTTTGTAACAGCGGTTTGTAACATGTGTATTAATCTACCTTGATATTGGTGAGTTTCGCCAGTTTTTCTGTATCTATAAATTCCACCGATTGGTAGAACATTATTTGTTTTTGAAAAAGCTTGTTGATGAATATTTCTTACTTTTTTTTCTATACCTGTAAGCCCTATTCCAGAAATTTTGGAGAGCACGCCAGGAAAAAAATTATTTACAATACTTCTGCTTAGCCCAACTGTCTCAAAATTACATCCACCTCTATAGGAGCTAATAACAGAAATTCCCATCTTTGACATTATTTTAAGCAAACCTAAATTAACTGATTTAATATATCTCCTAACGCATTCATCATATTCGAAATTGCCAAATAATTTTTTTTTAAAACGTTGATATAAGCTATCAAACGCTAGATAAGGATTTACTGTTGTTGCTCCAACACCTATAATAGTTGCGAATGAATGTGTATCCATTGCGTCTCCAGTTTGAACATTAATAGATGCATATCCTCTAAGTTTAAGTTGGACTAAATAAGTATTTATTGCACCAACGGCTAATAATATTGGTATAGGCAATTTACTGTCCGAGACATTTTTATCAGTTAAAATAATCTGGGTAAAACCTTGCCTTACTGCAATTTCAGCTTCTTTCTTTATGTGCTCTAAAGCCTCCTCTAAACTTTGCTCATTCGAAAAAGTGCAATCAATTGTTATACTATTTTCCTTAAAGTAATTTACAAATTTATCAAATTGATTATTTGATAGTATCGGGCTTTCTAAAACATAAATATTTTCTTCTGTTAACGTATTAAAATCTAAAATATTTCCAAGATTTCCAAATCTAGTCTTTAAACTCATTACTTTATTTTCTCTCAACGAGTCAATAGGAGGGTTTGTTACTTGGCTAAAGTTTTGTCTAAAATAATGGTAAAGTGGTCGATATTTGTCAGACAATACAGCCAGTGGGGTGTCGTCTCCCATAGATCCAGTTGCTTCTTTAGCATCTTCAGCCATAGGGTGCAAAATCAACTCTAAATCTTCTAAACTGTAACCAAATAAATATTGTCTTTCTCTAAGGTCGTTTCCATCAAATAAACTTTTTTCATTCTGTAAGGGAAATTTTTTATCAAGATCAATTATTTGACTATTAAAATGCTTGTACTCTTTAGCTAAATAATTTTTAATTTCAATATTTCTAAAAATCTTTCCTTTCTCAATTCTTACACCCAATATTTCACCGGGTCCTAATCGACCTTTTTCAATTATCTTTTTCTCATCTATGTTAATCATTCCTGTTTCTGATCCTGCAAATAGAAGCTTATCTTTTGTTATTGTATATCTCATTGGTCTTAATCCATTACGATCAGAGGCAACAATTGCCCATTCGTTGTCTGTTCCAGCGATAGCGGCGGGACCATCCCAAGGTTCCATAGAACTATTTAAAAAATTAAATAATTGTAAATGTTCTTTTGGAAGAACTTTGCTTTTTTTTGACCAAGCGTCTGGAATAAGCATTAATTTAGCTAACGGTGCTGAGTGTCCTGATGTTGTTAGTAATTCAAATACATTATCTAGCGAGGCTGAGTCAGAATTGCCAGAAGGTATAACTGGTTTTAAGTTTTCTATGTCTTGAAAAAGCGGAGAATGCATTTCTTGTTCATGTACTTTCATCCAATTTATATTTCCTTTTAAAGTATTTATTTCACCATTATGAGCTAAGGACCTAAATGGTTGGGCTAGATCCCAACTTGGTGCTGTGTTAGTAGAAAATCTTTGGTGAAAAATTGAATATCGTGAAATAAATCTTTCATCTTTTAAATCTGGATAGAAATCATCTATAGCTTCAGCTAAAAACATTCCTTTATAAATAATTGATTTTGAACTAAATGAGCAAATATAAAAATCTTTTAACTGAATACTTAATGCCTTTTTTTCTATTATTCTTCTTGTTTCATATAAAATTCTATTAAGTTCTTTGTCCTTTATTTTATTATTTATGTGCTTAAAAAAGATTTGAGTAATTTCTGGTCTAGTTTGCTCCGCTTTTTCACCAAGCACCGATGGGTTAACTGGTACTTGTCTCCAACCATATATATTAAAATTATTTTTAGTTAATTCACTTTCTACAATAGTTCTACATGCCTCCTGGGACCCATAGTCATCTCTGGGTAAAAAAATCATGCCCACACATAATTCGGACTTATCGTGTGTATGGCCTGTAACTTCTATTTTTTCTACGAAGAAATCTGTTGGAATTTCTATATGAATACCCGCTCCATCACCTGTTTTACCATCGGCATCGATTGCACCTCTGTGCCAAACTGCCTTCAAGGCTTCTATACCTGATTCAACTACCTTTCTTGATTTTTTCCCTTCTGTTGAAACAACTAGTCCAACACCACATGCATCATGCTCCATGTTTTCTTGATAAACATAATTTTTTTTTAATCTTTTTATATTTTTTTCTCTTAGATTTTTCATGCAACTTTTTGTTTTGACTGAATTTTATTTTTTAAATATTTGTCGATATTATCTGAAGCATCTCTTCCATCTTTGATTGCCCAAACTACCAACGAAGCTCCTCTAATAATATCACCTGCAGCGAATACACCTGGAATTGATGTTTCCATATTATCAAAATCAGCTTTAATTGTCCCCCATCTAGAGACTTGTAAATTTCTTTCGCCAAACAAAGTAGGTAGATCCTCAGGGTCAAAACCTAGTGCTTTGATAACTAAGTCAGCTTTAATTTCAAAATCAGAATTTTTTTCTTCAATAGGCTTTCTTCTTCCACTTTCGTCTGGCTCACCCAATTTCATTTTTGAAGCCTTAACTTTTTCAACTTTATTTGTACCCATGAATTCTTTTGGGTTCGAAAGCCAAATAAATTCTACACCTTCTTCTTCAGCGTTTAATACCTCACGTGCTGATCCAGGCATATTTTCTTTATCTCTTCTATATAAACATTTAACTGAATTAGCATTTTGTCTAATCGAAGTTCTTACGCAATCCATAGCTGTATCTCCACCGCCTATTACAACTACATTTTTTCCTTCAGCATTTAGTACACCATTATCAAATAATTCAACTTTATCTCCTAATCCTTTTTTATTTGAGACAGTCAGAAACTCCATGGCTGGAAAAATATTTTTTAAATCTTTTCCTGGTAAATCAATTTCTCTTGCTTTGTATACTCCTGTAGCAATTAGAATTGCATCATGTTCTTCTTTTAATTCTTTAAATGATTTATTTTTTCCAACTTCAAAATTATTTATAAATTTAATTCCGCTTTCTTTTAAATATTTGATTCTTCTTAATACTACGTGTTTTTCTAATTTAAAATTAGGAATTCCATAAATTAATAAACCACCTGCTCTGTCATATCTGTCGTAAATAGTAACTTTATAATTTTTTTTTCGTAATTCCTCGGCACATGCTAAACCTGCTGGACCTGCTCCAATTATCCCTATACTTTGATTGATCTCATGTTTAACTTCGATTGGTTTTATCCAATTATTTTCCCAAGCAGTTTCTGTCAAAAATTTCTCTACTGAACCTATGGTTACCGTTCCATGGCCTGATTGCTCAATTACGCAATTACCTTCACACAACCTGTCTTGTGGACATATTCTTCCGCAAACTTCGGGCATGTTATTTGTACTTTGAGATAGTCTATATGCTTCCTCCAATCTACCTTCAGCTGTAAGTTTCAACCAATCAGGTATATTATTGCTTAAAGGACAGTGGACTTGACAAAAAGGAACTCCGCACTGTGAACACCTACTAGATTGAGTTTTTGCTTTTTCATCAATAAACTCTCTATAGATTTCGTTAAAATCGCTATTTCTCTCATTTATAGATCTTTTAGGTGGGTTTTGCTGACCTATTTTTACAAATTTAAGCATTTTATCTGTCATAGTGGGCAGCTTATATACCATTAGTTTGATAGTAAAAAGCCTATAAAGGTAAATAATACTTACCCTTTTTTCAGAAAAATAACGTTTTTAAAGGGTTTTTTAATAAATTGCATACGTATTATGCATTAAACGAATTGCTTTAATTTCATATTATATAGTTTACGAATAAAAGACTGATGTCATTGATCTATCTTCAAACACTTTTTTTATCTTTAATCCAAGGAATATCTGAATTTATACCGGTTAGCTCCTCAGCCCATTTAGTTATATTTTCAAGTTTATTTAAAAATTCCAACAATTCACTATTAATGGATACAAGTTTACATTTAGGTTCGTTAATTGCAATCATTCACTATTTTTGGAGAGATTTACTAGATTTTTCAAATAATAAAACAATATTGAGTTTGATGGTTATTGGATCCTTACCATTGATAATAATTGGTTATATTTTCTATGAATATCAAATATATAAAAGTTTAAGAAACATTGAAATTATTGCTTGGTCAACACTACTTTTTGGTATTTTGCTTTTCGTTTCAGATAAATTCATTGTATCTAAATCATTTCAGGAAAATTTAAATTTAAAAAATATAATTAAGATTGGTTTATTTCAGATTTTATCACTTGTTCCTGGAGCAAGTAGATCAGGAATTGTAATTACAGGATCTAGATTACTAAATTTTAATAGATACGATGCTGCAAAGATATCTTTTATTTTGTCAATACCTGCATTGCTAGGTGCAAGTGTATTAAATTTTAAAGACACAATTTTTAAGGATGAGGTACTAAATTTTAATATCATATTAGGAATGGTTTTTTCATATATATTTTCATATTTAACTATTAAATACTTTTTAATATATACGAAAAATTTCTCGCTAAATTTATTTGTTATTTATAGATTAATACTATCTTTAATTTTGTTTTATTTTATTTATTTTTAACTCTGGAACGATTTGAGATATAAGAACTCCAAAAATAATAAATATACACCCAATGATATTATTTAAGTTAAGTATTTGACTTAATAACCACCATGCAGCAATTGTTGCTATAACACCTTCTAAAGAAAAAATAATAGCCGCTGGTGTCGGTGTAATATTTTTTTGGGCATAGATTTGTAAAACAAATGCAAAACCACCAGATAGTATTCCTGCATAGAGTATTTGGTATGTTTGTTTAAATATTCCAGTAATATTTATTTCCTCAAAAATAAATGCACCTATCAATGAAAGAATTGAAACTACTAGAGTTTGAATTAAGCCTATAAGTATAGGTAAATTAAAATTTTTAATTACTTTTCCAACATAAATTATGTGTAATGCCCAAAATATTGCACATAAAACAACAAGAGTATCGCCTTTTCTTATAGTGGCATCATAAAAATTTGTAAGTAAATATCCACCAATAAGACATAAAATTACAGAAGGCCAATTACTCCAATGTATTTTTTCTTTGAATAGGAAAAAAACTATTATTGGAACCATCGGCACATAAAAAATTGTAAAGAAAGCAGCATTAGCAACATCAGTAAACTGAAGTGAAATTTGCTGTAAAGCAGATCCAAAAAATAAAAAAACTCCTATTAATATTGAATATTTAAAAAACAAATTTTTGTCTCTGATTAATTCTGTTTTTACATTTTTTTTTTCGAAATATAGAAAAAATGGCAGTAAAACTAAAAACCCAACGAAAAATCTTACACCGTTAAATAAATATGGTCCTATAAATTTCATTCCTGTGTCTTGTGCAATGAAGGTAGTTCCCCATATAAAAGTGCATGCTAAGGCACATAAAATAGATATTGATTTTGCCATAAAGATGGGAACTTATAATTATATGGCTAATTTGAAAGCAAAATTTTTGCCTAAATTATCCCTAATCTCATTACAAAATCTTGCTGCCTCTGCACCATCAATAATTCTATGATCATATGATAAAGATATTGGTAATATAGTTCTTACTTTGAACTTGTCTCCTATTGAAATTTGCTGCTTCTTTGACTTACTAATCCCCAATATTGCAACCTCTGGATAATTTATTATAGGTGTAAAAAAGCTTCCACCTATACCTCCAAGGCTAGATATAGTAATAGATCCACCATAAAATTCTTTTTTATCAATCTTTAGATCTCTGCATTTTTGGGCAACCTCCCTTAATTCCAGAGAAAGATTTTGAATATTTTTTTTATCAACTTGCCTTATTTTAGGTACCATTAAACCTCCTGGTGTGTCTACGGCTATTCCGATATGAAAATATTTTTTTAGTATAATTTTACCAGTACTCATATCCTCGATGGACGAATTAAAAGATGGAAATTTTTTGAGAGCCGCTACTAAAGCTTTCATAATAAAAGCAAGTGGCGTAATTTTTAATTTTTCTCCAGTATAGTGATCGACCAATGAATTTCTAAATTCTTCCATTTCTGTTATATCAATCTCATCGTGATGAGTTACGTGCGGAATTGTATTAAAAGAATTCACTAAATGCGGCGCAGCTAATTTCTTAATTCTTGGTATATCTTTTACATCAACGTCACCAAACTCAGAATGTTCATATTCAATTTTTATTTTAGGTTTTTTTGTATCGTCATTATTTTTTATTGATTGATTTTGATTTAAACCAAGCTTGATGAAACTTTTGACATCTTCTTGCGTAACCCGACCTAACTTTTCAGATCCAGGTATTTTATTTATATCAGTTCCAAGTTCTCTTGCGAATTTTCTTACTTTTGGACTAGCCAATACTGATTTATTAATATTATTTATATTTTGAAGCGATGTGATTTCTGTGTTTTGTTTAACTTTTTCTGGCACTTTATTATTTTCTTTAGGTATATCTATTTCTTTAGGTATATTTATTTTATCATTATCAGTATCTATAGTTTCTGTATTTATTGCCTCAATTTTTAGTATCAAATCTCCTTCTGATACTTTGTCTCCTACTTTGACATTTATTTTAGTTATTTTACCTGAATGATCAGCTGGAACTTCTACACTCGATTTATCGCTTTCTAGTGTAACGATTGAATCTCCCTTATTTATATTTTGACCACTTTTTACTAAGATTTCTATGATTTCCACATTTTCGAAATCTCCTATATTTGGTACCTTTATATCAATATTAGACATTATAGTTTTGTGGGCATTGGCTTTTCAGTATCTATATTGTATTTCTTAATTGCATCAACAGCATACTTTGAAGATAATAATTGTTCATTGGCTAAAACACTCAATGCATAAGTAGTAATATAATTTTTATCGACTTCAAAAAATTGTCTTAATTTTTTTCTCGTATCGCTTCTACCATACCCGTCAGTTCCTAAAGAATAAAAACTTTTATTAATATAAGATCTTATTTGATCAGAATTTAATCTCATATAGTCTGATGCTGCTAAAATTGGTCCTTCAGAACTTCCCAAACATTCTTCAATATAAGACTTTTTTTTCTTTTTTTCTGGATGAAGTAAATTATATCTTTCTACTTCCATTCCATTTTTTCTTAACTCACTAAAGCTTGTTACGCTCCATACCTCACTATCAATTTGATATTCTTTTTGAAGCATTTCAGCTGCATCAATCATTTCTCTTAAAATCGTTCCAGAGCCAAGTAATTGAATTTTTGTCTTTTTATATTTTGAGAAGTCTTTAATTTTATACATCCCTTTTAATATTCCTTTCTCACTATCTTTAGGTATTTCAGGATGAGGATAATTCTCGTTCATAGTAGTTATGTAATAAAAAATATTTTCTTTCTTTTCGTGCATTCTTTTAAGTCCGTCTCTAAATATTACTGCTAGTTCATAAGCAAAGGTTGGATCATAAGAAACACAGTTAGGAATTGTTGAGGATAGAAGATGACTATGGCCATCTTGATGCTGCAAACCTTCTCCTGCTAACGTTGTCCTTCCAGATGTTGCACCAATTAAAAAACCTCTTGCTTGACTGTCTCCTGCAGCCCATGCAAAATCTCCAACTCTTTGAAACCCAAACATTGAATAAAATAAATAGATAGGAATCATCTCAATATCATGATTTGTGTATGACGTGCCTGCTGCAATCCAAGATGACATTGAACCTGCCTCGGTAATTCCCTCCTCTAAAACTTGTCCTTTTTTATCCTCTCGGTACGAACTTAGCTGTTCTGAGTCTACAGGTTCATATTTTTGACCCTCATGAGCGTAAATGCCAATTTTTTGGAAAAAACCTTCCATTCCAAAAGTCCTGGCTTCATCAGGTATAATTGGCACTAATCTTGACGCAACATTTTTATCTCTCAAAAGATTTGTTAACATTCTAACAAGAGCCATTGTTGTTGACATTTCTTTATCCCCAGTTGACTTCATCATTACATCAAAAATATCTTCGGGTGGTGCTTTAATTGGTTTTGCAAATGTAGATCTTTCGGGAAGGTTCCCCCCTAATTTGAATCTTCTTTCTTTTAAGTATTTTATTTCATCGGAATTTTCTTTGGGTCTATAATATTCTACATTTTTAACTTGCTCATTAGTCAATGGGACATCAAATCTATCTCTGTAGTACATCAAATCATCTACATCTAATTTTTTCTGTTGGTGAGTAGTATTAATGCTCTCTCCAGATTTACCCATCCCATAGCCTTTAATAGTTTTTGTTATAATAACTGTTGGACTGCCGACATTTTGCATAGCTTTATGATAGGCTGCATAAACTTTGTGTGGATCATGACCACCCCTGTTTAATCTCCATATGTCCTTGTCACTATATGATGAGACTAATTTTGTCAGCTCGGGGTATTTTCCAAAGAATTTTTCTCTTACATAAGCTCCTCCTTTTGCTTTAAATGCTTGATACTCTCCATCAACTGCCTCATTCATTCTTTTAATAAGTAATCCGGTTTTATCATTTGCTAAAAGTGGGTCCCAATAAGATCCCCAAATTACCTTTATAACATTCCATCCTGCACCTCTAAAACTTCCTTCCAGTTCTTGAATTATCTTACCATTTCCTCTGACTGGACCATCAAGTCTTTGTAAGTTACAATTTATGACAAATATTAAATTATCCAAATTTTCTCTTGAGGCTAATGCTATTGCTCCTAAAGACTCAGGTTCATCCATTTCTCCATCTCCAAGAAAAGTCCAAACCTTCCTATTTTCGTCTTTAATTAAACCTCTATTTATTAAGTATTTCATAAATCGTGCTTGATAAATTGCTAACATTGGACCAAGACCCATTGAAACAGTTGGAAATTGCCAAAATTTATGCATCAACCAAGGATGAGGATAAGAAGATAAACCATTAGGTCCTACTTCTTGTCTAAAATTATCTAATTGTTGTTTAGTAAGCCTTCCTTCTAAGAATGCTCTAGAATATATACCAGGCGCAGAGTGACCTTGAAAATAAACTAGGTCACCTCCAAATTGATGATTTTTAGCTCTCCAAAAATGATTCATTCCTACATCGTACAAAGTTGCTGCAGATGCAAATGTACCTATATGTCCACCAAGTTCTGGAAATTTTTTGTTTGCTCTTACTACCATTGCAGCTGCATTCCATCTTATTAAAGATCTGATTTTTCTCTCTATATTTTGATCACCTGAAGATTTCTTCTCCTCTGATGGAGGTATAGTATTAATGTAAGGTGTATTTTGAATAAAAGGAATTCTTGATCCTTTTCTATATGATTGATCAATCAATTGTCGCAAAAGGAAATGCGCTCTTTCGTTTCCAACATTGTCAACAACTGCATTCAAAGAGTCTAACCATTCCTGGGTTTCTAAAGGATCAATATCATTAGTATCTGAAACTAAAATTCTATTATCTTCAATTGGTACTTTTTGTTTTTCTGAAACAGTATTTATAAATTCCTCTTCGTTTTTTAAAGTTTTTTCAGCTTCTTTTATGATATTTTCTGTAGCTGGTGGTATTTTATCTTTAAGAGTTTCATTTTTAGAATTTATAGATAAAATTAAATCTCCTTTTGAAACCTTGTCCCCGACTTTTACATTTAAATTTTCAATTACACCATCATATGTCGAAGGAACTTCTACACTAGATTTATCGCTCTCTAAGGTAATCAAAGGGTCATTAATTTTTACCTCATCCCCTTGTTTAACTAATACTTCAACGATTTCTACATTTTCGAAATCACCTATATCCGGAACTAATATTTGTTTGCTCATTGAATCAATAATTGTTTATTATACGCTTTTTTTTTAAATTAAGTATTTATTTGGCCATATTTAATACAAATTTTGAACAATCTATATAATTTAAATGCAACTCCGATATGCAAATAAGATATATTTTAAACAATATATGGTGTTATTTAATAACTTGCCATAAGTATAAATCAAGAGGCGATTTAGATGCGAAACTTTGGATACAAAATATTTTGCTTAAAAATCACTTTAAATCTCTAAATAAGAATAATTGATAAAAAAAATAATTACATTACAAACTATTCTTGTTAATAAAAGCGCCTGTAGCTCAACTGGATAGAGCGCTTGGCTACGGACCAGGAGGTTCTGGGTTCAAATCCTAGCAGGCGCACCA
>MDTD01202751.1_pt1 | contig 15408 bp, 11 predicted proteins | sample 811221 | NCBI WGS metagenome assembly MDTD01 (sample SAMN05326646, study PRJNA326480) | marine metagenome | isolation source: seawater | place: Pacific Ocean: South West | collected 2011
ATCAGGCCTAGCTTTTATTATAGCGCAACTTTTTGATATAACTGTGTTCAATAAATTGCGCTCAGCTGAATGGTGGAAGGCGCCTCTGGCCTCAACACTGCTAGCATCTTTAATCGATACTGCTGTTTTTTTTACGATTGCATTTTCAGCACAAATAGCATTCTTTTCTGAGGCCGCAAATAATGAGGTTTCATGGTCATGGGAGATAGTTCCCTTTCTAACCTTTGGTGCTGACGCGCCACTATGGGTATCACTTGCTGTCGCAGATTTAATGGTGAAGTGGCTCATTGGATTAGCGGCATTAATTCCCTTTCGAATTTTTGTTTCATTTTTTTTATCGCAAGATAACAAAACATCTTGAAAAATTTTCATTCTATGACACCATATGTCGAAGAGTTAACAACTGAAAGGAGGTGGTCCAGTGTCTAAAAAGGTATTGGAGAGAGGTGTCGGAACAGTTAGAGGCAGTCGCATCTAGGGCAAACCTGAAATGCAACGCTTTTAATTGGTGAGCCACCTAACCGGCCCGCCTCCGAAAATCTTGGAAGGCCGCTCAAGCTGAGCGGCCTTTTCTAATAAATGACTAATAGAGGAAAAAATGGCGACTTCCAAAGATGCTAAAAATTAACGGACAAATAACTTTACAGAGTTGGGAATTAAGTGAACAGTTTATTAGGGCTTCCGGGCCTGGGGGCCAACACGTTAATAAAACAAGCAGCGCAGTAGAATTGAGATTTGAAGCTGAGAAATCACCAGCATTATCCGACCCTGTAAAAAGAAGGTTAAAAATAATCGCTGGGAGTAGATGGACAAAGGATGGTGCCATTGTGCTCAAATGCGACGAGACCCGACACCAAGTTCGCAACCGTGAGATTGTTCTAAAGCGCTTAAAAGAAATGATTATAAAATCTTTAATCAAACCCAAAAAGCGTTTATCGACTAGGCCAACTTTAGCAAGTAATCGAAAACGCCTTACTGAAAAGAAAAATAGAGCTGACTTGAAATCTAATCGAGCCAGAATATCCACAAATAATATTCCTTTAGATTAATTCATTACAAAAATAAGTTATTTTACATACTGCAAATGTAAATTTAGCGTATTTATAATAATCCAAGTCACACCAATAAAATTTAAAAATTTACACTTATTTGAGGTGGCCATTTCTCATTTTGTTAAAATTGGACCATATTTTCACACAAAAATGCAAAAAAGTGCCGTTTTATACTTAAAATCATACACTATTTGTTGTGTTATCATACAATATTCAGTTACACTTAGACAGTGAAGCCCAACTTATTGGGTATTTAATAAGGAGAAGAATATGTCAAAGCCAATGACAAAGACCCAGCTTGTAGCGGCTCTATCTGAAGAAATGGGTACAGATAAGAAATCTGCCAGTGCAGCGCTAGACGCAATTTGTGGGCTCATTACAAGAGAAGTTTCAGGCGGCGGAGCAATCACTTTACCAGGCGTCGGAAAAATTATGTGCCGAGCACGCCCAGAAAGAATGGTACGCAATCCTGCAACAGGCGAGCAATTCAAAAAAGCAGCAGACAAAGTTGTCAAAATGACAATCGCAAAAGCTTTAAAAGAAAGTGTAAACAACTAAAATCAATTTAAGTTGAATTTTGAGGGGGTCGCTTTATGCGGCCCTTTGCTTTTTGTTAAATTACCTTTAGATTTTTAATTTTTGGAGGAAATTTGAGTCTTAAAGCTTTACTTCTCGGTTTGGTGTTTGCTCTGCTCTGGTCTTCCGCTTATACCGCAGCTCGGATTATCGTAAGCTATACTCCTCCTCTTGGCGCACTTTCACTCAGATTTTTAATTTCTGGTATCTTAGCTTTAATTATCGCCAAGTGGTTAGGGCAAAATTTCAAACTCTCTAAAAAGCAATTGCAGGCTACAACAATTTTTGGCGTATGCCAAAATACAGTCTATCTAGGCTTGAATTTCGCTGCACTTCAATGGATTGAGGCGTCTGTGGCAGCAATAATAGCCTCAAGTATGCCACTATTAGTTGCCCTGCTAGGATGGTTATTTTTAGGACAAAGATTATCAGGTTTAGGTATCTTGGGACTTGGGCTTGGTTTCGTTGGCGTAATTTTAATAATGGGATTTAGAGTGAATAATGGGATAAGTGAACTGGGTTTATTGTACTGCATATTGGGCGCTTTGGCATTATCTATTGCGACACTCGCAGTGCGAAACACCGGTTCAGTAGGCAACCTTTTCGTAATAGTTGGTTATCAGTTGCTAATTGGTGGAGTTTCACTATCCATTTTTTCTTTAATAGTTGAATCTTATACTGTTGATCTAAATATAAAACTCTTGTTGGCTTTTACTTACTCAACTTTAGTAGCCGGCCTAGTTGCTACTGTAGTTTGGTTTTGGTTAGTAAATGAAATTGGTGCGGTAAAAGCAGCCACTTTTCATTTCTTGAACCCGTTCTTTGGCGTTTCAATTGCTGCATTGATACTAGGTGAGTCCCTTAGTTTATCTGATTATTTTGGAGTGGTGATGGTGACTATAGGAATTTTATTAGTTCAAATGTCAAGAGAAAGTACTTAACCTCTAACAACACAGTAATTTGATCAGCCAATTTGGCCAATAGCGTTGCCAACTTGTCCTCGGTTAACTAGAAAATGATCAAGTAAAACACACGCCATCATGGCCTCTGCAACAGGTACAGCGCGTATCCCAACGCATGGATCATGGCGCCCTTTGGTGACCACTTCAGTTGGTTCACCTGCTTTGGTTATCGACTTACGTGCGCTCAAAATTGAAGAAGTGGGTTTGACGGCAAATCTAGCAACGATATCTTGCCCTGTTGATATACCACCCAGAATACCACCAGCATGGTTAGAAGAGTATTCTGGCTTGCCATCATCCCCGATAAATATCTCATCCGCATTTTCTGAACCAGTTAACTGGGCTGCGTGCATTCCTTCACCGATCTCAACACCTTTTACAGCATTTATAGACATCAATGCGGAAGCTATATCCATATCCAATTTGCCATAAATTGGCGCACCTAAACCAACTGGCACCCCACTCGCTTGCACTTCAATTACAGCACCTGTGGAATTATGTGACTTCCTTATGTTATCAAGATAAGTAGCCCATCTCTCCGCTGCTTTTTTATCTGGAGACCAAAAATCATTGAGCGCTATTTCTTGCCAATCAAAATTACTTCTATCAATTTTATCTGGTCCAATTTGCGTTAGGTAAGCTCGTATATGAAGCTGTGGTATTAATTCGGCTAAAACAGCACGAGCTACCCCGCCAGCAGCAACACGCGACGCGGTCTCTCTAGCTGAAGATCGGCCACCACCCCGGTAATCTCGAATACCATATTTCTGCCAATAAGTTATATCAGCGTGTCCCGGGCGGAAAGTATTTTCGATTTCACTATAGTCTTTGGATCTTTGATCAGTATTTCTTATCAAAAGCTGGATTGGCGTTCCTGTACTTTTGTCTTCAAAAACACCAGATAAAATTTCTACCAAATCTTTCTCATGTCGTTGTGTAGTATATTTACTTTGCCCAGGTCTTCGCTTTTCCATGAAATGTTGAATATAGTTTTGGGTTATTTCAACACCTGGAGGACAACCATCTATAGTTGCACCAATGGCTTCACCATGGCTCTCACCCCAGGTTGTTACGCGAAATAAGTGTCCAAATGTATTTATACTCATTAAAACTTCCTCTGCCTAGAAACCGTGTAAACGTTGGTCAGCCTTTCCTCAAGTCAATTCCTCTTGATCATTATCAAATCTGTATATACTAAGAAAGTACCTCGGGGTGCCTTAGGGCTGAGACAATTAAATGAACCCGTTGAACCTGAACCGGTTAGAACCGGCGGAGGGAAGGTCTGGGCTGTGTCCTAAACCACTCTCCGCTAGCATAAGGAGAGAAAAAATGTTCAAACTTACTTTTGCAGCGGGATTATTGAGCGCAGGAATAGTCATGGCTCAGAACCCAATATTAACAGTATACGCACCAGATTATTTTACCTCTGAGTGGGGTCCAGGCCCCTCAATCGAAGCCAAGTTTGAAGAAACTTGCAATTGTGATCTAGTTTTTTCAGCTGGGGAGCTACTGCCGAGGCTTGTATTAGAGGGACAAAATACTAAGGCAGATGTGGTTATTGGCCTAAATACAGATATAACAAAAAAAGCTCGAGAATTAGGAATTTTTTCGCCCCACAATCAAGACAATAGCCGTCTGGACCTTCCAGTAGCATGGGACGACGAAATATTTTTGCCATTTGACTGGTCTTATGTAAGTTTTGTATTCGATACTACAAAAACAGATCTGCCAAATAACTTTGAAGAATTGGCGAGTTTACCAGAAGATATTAAGGTAGTTATCCAAGATCCCCGAAGTTCGATTTCTGGTCTAGCACTAGTTTTGTGGATTAAAAAAATATATGGAGACAACGCTGCAGACTATTGGCAAAAACTTGCACCAAAAATATTAACAGTTACGAAGGGCTGGTCAGAGGCCTACGGCCTTTTTACTGATGGGGAAGCAGCAGGAGTTCTTTCTTTCACAACATCACCAGCTTATCATATTGCGGTGGAGGAAGATAACACCAAGCAAGCTGCCATATTTAAGGAAGGACATTATCCTTTCTTTGAGCTTGCAGCCAAAGTCAAATCTTCAGATAATGATGTTCTTTCTTCCATGTTTATGAAGTTCATACTTTCTGACGAATTTCAGGATTTAATTCCAATGACGAATTGGTCATACCCGTCCGCACAGGCAGTAGAAAAATGGCCTTCTGTATTTTCTGGTCTACCTATGCCAAAATCTGCTATATATTTCTCTGAAAATGCAGCATCAGAAATCACTAAGCAAGCGATAGAAGAGTGGCGAAACGCACTTTCTCAATAATTTCAAATTGCATTTTGCTTTTTGTCGTTTTTGGTCCGTTGTTTGTATTAATATTCCATGCGGACCAAAATTTTACTTTCACGGCTGCTGATAAGGCAGCATTAGAATTTACCTTACTGCAAGCTGCTTTATCATCCCTTTTGTCTGTATTACTTGCATGGCCTTTAGCCTTAGCTTTATCTCGAAGACAATTTAAAGGGCGGCAGCTCTTAATAGTCGCTTTAAGTGTGCCTTTCATTCTTCCAGTTATAGTTGCTGTATTAGGCTTACTATCTATTTTTGGCCATTCAGGAATTTTAAACTCATTATTACAATTTTTTGGATTTCCCATACTTTCAGTGTATGGACTTGCTGGTGTCTTATTAGCTCATATTTTTTTTAACATACCTTTAGCGACAAGGGCGTTTTTGCTTGCTCTGGAAAGAAGGCCATCAGAACTAGAGCGAGTAGCAGATGGGTTAAACCTAGTTTCTTTAACACGTTTTTGGATTCTGGATTGGCCAATCATCCGCTTTGTAGCTCCACAAATCTTTAGTCTTATTTTTGTCCTATGTTTAACGAGTTTCGCTGTTGTGCTAACTTTGGGTGGAGGACCAAAAGCAACTACTCTTGAATTAGCTATCTATCAATCATTTCGGTTTGAGCTAGACTTTGGAAGGGCAGCATTTTTAGCTTTCATACAATTGTGTATCGCCGCATTCACATGCACATTATCAATCTTAATTTTTGGTCTACCCACTAATTTCAACAGTGGCTTTGATCGTCCTTTGCATAAAAGATACTTGAGCGTTTGGTCTTTCTTCTGGGACTTTGGTGTTATAATGCTGCTAGGTCTTTTCCTAACTATACCATTAATTTCAGTTCTGATAAAAGGAATTCAAAATTTCTATTTACTAGAAAACACGATCTGGATTCCAATAATTAACTCAATCATACTTGCGCTTTGCTCTGCGCTTATTTCTACTATTTTAGCAATGGGTTTTATGAATAGATGGGGCGAAGTGGTTGGAACTCTGAGCATCGCAGTCTCTCCAATAATTATAGGAGCAGGCCTGTTTCTGATGGTTCGAAATATAACCAATCCGTTTGAAATTACCTTCTGGGTGACCCTAACAGTAAACTCGGTAATGGGCCTTCCATTTTCAATTCGAATTATGCGTCCAGCGTCTAATGAAATAATATCAAACTTTAGACGCTTATCTCACGCACATGCGATGTCACCTTATGCTTGGTTTTACTGGGTATATCTACCAAGATTAAAAGGTGCATTAACCTACAGTATGGGCTTGGTAGCAGCACTATCTATGGGAGACTTGGGTGTAATTGTTTTATTCGGAGGCGCAGATTTCGAAACACTTCCACTTGTTATTTATCAGCTAATGAGTGCCTACCGTACAGAACAAGCCATGGCATCAGCCGTAATATTAGTTTCAATTTCAATAGGAATTTTCTTAATCTTTGACAGAATTGGAAAGAAAAGAAATGCTTAAACTTAATTTTTCTTTGAAAGAAAGCTATTTAACGATTTCTACCAACATTTCCTTAGAACCCGACAAAATTTACGCAGTAGTAGGTCCCTCTGGTGCTGGCAAATCAACCTTCTTAAATATAATATCTGGCTTCGCTTCTATTTCTAGTGGCTCCATAATATGGAATGGACAGGAGATTAGCAGTCTACCTCCAGCAAAAAGAAGTGTATCAATTCTATTTCAAGATAATAACCTATTCCCTCACCTAAGCGTTTGGCGAAACTTAGCACTGGCTGTTACTCACTGGCCAAAAATTTCCAGAGATAATGAGGAGAAACTTAAAGCTGTTATGTCCGAAGTTGGAATACTTGGCCTAGAAAACAGAACACCCTCACAACTTTCAGGAGGACAGCAAAGTCGCGTAGCTTTAGCAAGAGTTTTACTGCAAAAAAATAAAATTTTGCTATTAGATGAACCGTTTTCTGCATTGGGCCCATCTCTCAAAGATCAAATGTTAGATTTAATCAAAAAAATTTCTAAAAACAAAAAATTATTAGTTTTAATGGCCACCCACGAGCCAGCTGATGCAAAAAAAGTCGCATCTCAAACACTCGTCGTTAAAGATAAAAAGGTACACCCTCCGGTAAGCACAGAAAAAGCATTGGATCCAATAAATGGGCCATTGGCTGATTATTTATTAAATCAATAAGCTATAAGACATATCTACTTAGGTCAGCTGATTTTGATAAATCACCAATATTGCTCTCAACAAACTCTGAGTTTATCTCAACTGATGTCCCAGACTTATCAGGAGCAGTGAACGATAGCTCCTCAAATACCCGCTCCATTACAGTGTAAAGTCTACGGGCTCCGATATTTTCTACACTTTCATTTACATCGGCAGCTATTTTTGCCAATGCGTTTATTCCCTCAGTGGAAAATGTTACCTCAACTCCTTCTGTTGCCATTAAGGCTGTGTATTGAAGAGTAAGAGCGTTGTCTGTTTCTGTTAAAATTCTGACAAAATCTTCTTCTGTTAAGGCGCGCAACTCAACTCTAATTGGCAAACGGCCCTGAAGTTCCGGCAGCAAATCAGACGGTTTTGCTACGTGAAAAGCACCTGATGCTATAAAAAGGATATGATCAGTTTTAACTGTGCCATGCTTAGTGGATACAGTCGTACCCTCTATTAAAGGTAACAAATCTCTTTGCACTCCCTCTCTGCTCACATCTCCACCTCGCGCTTCTGACCTTGCACAAACTTTGTCAATCTCATCGAGGAACACAATACCATTTTGCTCAACCGCATCTATTGCGGCTCGAGTGACTGTTTCATCATCTAACAACTTATCTGCTTCTTCACTCATCAAGACTTCATGGCTCTCTCCAACTGTCATTTTTCTTTTTACAGTTCGACCGCCCATTGCCTTGCCAAACAAATCAGATAAGTTCATCATTCCCATTTGCGATCCTGACTGGCCAGGTATATCAAACATTGGGAGTGGGTTAGAGGTATCATTTACGTCTAACTCAATTTCTGTATCGTCTAATTCTCCAGAGCGTAATTTTTTTCGAAACATTTCCCTTGTAGCCTCTCTGGCATCTACACCTGCTATCGCATCTAGGACTCTTTCCTCTGCAGCGCGTTCAGCATTCGAACGGACTTCATCTCTCATCCACTCTCTAGTCTGGTCTATAGACGCGTCTACCAGATCTCTAACAATTTGCTCAACATCTCGCCCAACGTAACCAACTTCCGTAAACTTGGTAGCTTCAACTTTTATAAACGGTGCTCTGGCAAGCTTTGCCAAACGGCGACTTATTTCCGTCTTCCCAACACCAGTAGGACCTATCATCAATATATTTTTTGGATACACCTCATCTCGCAGATCATCACCAAGTTGTTTCCGCCGCCACCTTGACCTTAATGCAACCGCAACAGCTCGCTTAGCATCTCGTTGCCCGATAATGTAACGGTCAAGCTCTGATACTATTTCTCTTGGAGTAAGATCAGTCATTTTTTATTCTCCAGAAAAAATTAAAGTGTCTCAACCGTAAGCTTCCCATTGGTGTAAACACATATATCAGCTGCTATTGCCATAGCTTGACGAGCTACATCTTCAGCGCTCTTTTTAGTGTCCATCATACCTCTAGCTGCTGCCAACGCATAATTGCCACCAGAACCAATTGCTGCAACATTATGTTCAGGCTCCAAAACATCTCCAGCCCCAGTAATAACAAGCAATTGCTTTCCATCAGTAACAATTAGCATAGCCTCAAGTTTTTGGAGATACTTATCTGTCCTCCAATCTTTGGCCAACTCCACAGATGCTCTTGCCAACTGGCCAGGCATAGCGTCCAATTTCGCTTCTAGACGTTCTAATAGTGTAAATGCATCTGCAGTAGACCCTGCAAACCCGGCCACCACATCATGTCCACCTGGTGACAACTTTCGAACCTTCTTAGCTGTCCCTTTTATAACTGTTTGACCTAAGCTAACTTGGCCATCTCCAGCAATAACTACTTTTCCACCCTTTTTAACGCCAATAATTGTGGTGCCATGCCATTTATTAAATTCCGGTTGTGCCATTAAGTCTACGCCTCACCAAAAACTGACTTAAAATATACTTTAGAAAAGAACAAACGCTAACATTCCATTTAGGAACTAGATACTTTCTTCAATCCAACTTTGTAGTGCGGCTTTTGGAGCGGCCCCAGCACGATTAGAAACCACCTCACCATCTTTAAAAATAAACAATGCGGGAATTCCTCGAACACCCATCGAAGCAGCTGCGGTAGGGTTAGTATCAACGTCAACCTTTGCTATTTTGACTTTTCCCTCAAGCTCCATTGCCAACTCTTCCAATGCAGGTCCAATCTGTTTGCAAGGACCACACCATTCTGCCCAAAAATCTACCACTACAGGTATTTCTGAATTCTTAACTTCTGTGTCGAATGTTGCATCGGTTACCGCTACTGTTGCCATGGAGTTCTCCTAAACTTTTCTTAAATAAGATCTATTGTCGCATAGTGAAAAGGTCAAGTCATTCGAAGCGGATCTATTGCATTTAAAGCTGTATTTACATCGATTTTCATTAGCTCTGCTGAATGGGTCCAGAGAATGCCTAATTCTATATTTTTTTCTGGAAATACTTTTTGCATTGATGCAGCATATGCACCCATCTGTTTTAGGATCCCAATTGGCACCTGATCAATGCTTGAGGGTACCTCCTGATTAGTTTTAAAATCGATTATGCAAGCTAAGTCTTTGGACAACACGAGCCTATCAATCACCCCAAAAATAGGTAACTTCCCAAGAGATTCCACGGTTGTTGAAAACTGGACCTCTGCTAAAACCTCAGGAGCAAATATAAATTCAAAACTTGGATTATTTATTATTTTTTCTGCCTGTTTATATGCTTTATTCTGAATTTCTTTAGACACATTTATATCTGCCCACTTTAAAATATTAGGCAGTATAGCTTGTCGGTTATTAGGATTAACTTTTGGTAGCTTCTCCAAAAGCAGATGCACTACAGTACCGAAAATCTTTGCATCATCACCATAAGGCTCATTATCAATAGATTGAATGGCCTTAGATCCAGTTAGGTTCGACGGGTTAGTAAATTTCTCAGTTTTTAACGGTGAATTTACGTTTTCTGTAAAGATAATTGGCAAATTTACTTCTATTTCCTCTTGAATTAAATCGTTAAAAGAAGGGTCAGAGCACCACTCATCATGCTTATGGCAAAGACCATCACCATGCAGAAATTTCTCTGACATAGCATTAAGATCAACAAGACCTTTCTCAATTTTTTTATACCAACTATTACCAAAATCGGATACATTGCCTGCTGCCGCCACTATCAACCAAACCTCAGACCGCGTTAGTGCAACGTATAATAAACGGTCTCGTTCCTCAGCGCTTTGTTGCTTTTGGCTATTATAAATTTCAGTTGTTTTATTACAGCGCTCCGTGCTGGAAAATTTTTTAAATGCAATATTATCGGCGAATAATATCTCATCGGATAGATCATTTTTGAAATCATTAGTCTCAGGCAAAATTACTATCGGAGCTTCCAGTCCCTTTGCACCATGCACCGTCATTACTCTAATTTGATTTATAGAACTATCGAATTGCCGCTTAATTTCAATATTTTCGTCAGAAATCCATGATAGAAACCCCGTCAAACTTGGAATCTCAGAAATTTCATAATTCATTGCCTGGTTCAGCAATGTGTCGATACCCTCTTCTGCTTCTTTTCCAAGTCTACCAATTAATAAAGAACGACCCTTGTGGAGAATTAATATTCTTTCAATCAATTCATAAGGCCTCAAAAAATCAGCAACAGATCTGAGATCTTCAAAAACGTTCAGCTCGTTCGAAAATTTCTTCGGATTTTTTCTCATGGCTTGCCATAAAGTCATATCCTCACGAGAATGTGCCAGATCAAACAACTGCTTCTCATTCCAGCCAAATAATGGCGACTTTAAAACTGCTGCTAATGAAAAATCATCTTCTGCATTATCAATAAATGACAGAAAATTGCATATATCTTTGATCGCAAGTTCACCGGCTAACCGCAGCCTATCAGCTCCGGCTATCGGCAAATCGACATCTTTGCAGGCCCTTATTATTTCGTGAAATATTTCTGATCGGCGCTGAACAAGAATCAAAAAATCACCTGCCCGAACTGGACGAAAAGTAGGCTTTTGTTGAAAATTTTTCTGCTCCGGGATTTGAACCCTCTGATCTATCATTCTTTTTATTTCTTGGGCAATTAAACGGGCTAAACTTATAAAGTGATTAGCATCACTAATAAGCTCCAATGGTTCCTCCCATTTCAACAAGTTTGGGTTCATTTTTTTTGGAATAATCGGCCATAAATCAATGCGACCTGGTAAATCTGCCTTAAATGCTATGTGGTTACTTCCCCAACCAAAGCTATCCTTATTGGCATTTTCAAAAATTTTATCAACAAGACTCAAAATCGTTTTTGAAGATCTAAATGAGTAATCAAGAGAAGCCACTTGAAGTCTTTTTTCAGCACCTTCTAACTTTGCTGCAAAACTATCACGAACCCTTTCAAGTTGGGCTGGATCAGCACCCTGAAATGAATAGATGGATTGCTTTTGATCTCCTACGACGAAAATTGTTCGGGGCTTACTTGACCTTGCGCCTTGCCCACTTGTTAATTCTTGAGCTAAAGTTTCAATCACCTTCCATTGAGAAGGACTAGTGTCCTGAGCTTCGTCAACTAAAATATGATCTATCCCACCATCTAGTCGATATAACACCCAATCAGCAACTGCTGAGGTGGTAAGAAGATTGACTGTAATGTTTATCAAATCATCAAAATCTAAAAGACTTTTAATGTGCTTTTGATCCTTATAAATTGCCAGAAACGTCTCAGCAAATTTGTGAATGGATAATGAAGCTTCAGCCGCCTGATAAGAGAGTCGTCTATCCCTGAAGTTTTCCAGACGAACCATTAAGTCTTCAATATCATCCGTAAAATGAACTAAGAAACTACTTCTCATTTCTTTCGTTGAAAATTTTCCTAACTTCGCTGTAAAAGGAGACTTAGCGCTTTTGCCATAAAGAAAAATTTTTTCGAGAAGCTGAATACTAGCTAAATTAATAGAAGAAATTTGAGTTAGTTCTTGAGCAGTCTTTTGATCGGCTTTACTTGAAGATTTTTTTAAGCACTCAGATATCTTTATAATTAAATTCAGCGTAGTTTTTTTAAAATGAGAAATTATATCATCTTCTATTGAAACTTTGCTATTTAGATCAAAGGCTTTAAATATTTCTTTACGACTTTTATTTTTTGAAAATACATGTCTTTTTGAAACAATTTTTAAAATTGTCTCTTCCCAATTACTTGCATTGGCAATCTTTAGAAAATGCCCAAAGCTTTCTTGGGTTAATTTATCTTTAGAAATCAGCTCAAGAACTTTTAAATACAGTTCACGCTGACCTCTCTCATCTAATTCTCCAAACTGTGGTGATATACCTGCCTCAAGAGGAAATTTTCTCAATAAGGATGCGCAAAATGCATGTATTGTTTGAATTTTTAATCCCCCAGGCGCCTCTATAGCACGAGCGAACAATGTTCTTGCCTTTTTAAGCTCCTCATTCCCTAGTTGCGTATGAATACCCATCTCACAGAGACTAAAATTCAGTTCCTGATCTGCTAACATTGCCCATTTTCCGAGCCTATCAAACAACCTGTTTTTCATTTCCGCCGCAGCAGCTTTAGTATAAGTTAAACATAAAATTTGCTCTGGTTGTACACCATCAAGGAGCAAACGTGCGACCCTATCTATTAAAACCTTTGTCTTACCAGACCCAGCATTCGCAGTCAGCCACGTTGATAATTTGGCATCTGATGCTGCTATTTGAGCACTTGCTGCAGAATTTATCTTCATAAAATTTCAACTTCACACTTATCAGATGTATCCCATTCACCATAACGTGAGATGTGGTCATATGGAGAGTAGTCATGTTTTAAGAAAAGCGCACGCCGAGCCTTAAAGCCTGTAGAAAGCTTTAGATAAGCAGAGAGCAATTCACCTAGCTTAACCTCAAACTCTTCTAAACTTTCCAAATCAACTGGAATGTGTATTTCTTTTACATTTGGTTTAATTGGAACGAAACAAGCGGCGTCTACTTTAGTGCTACTAATTCCCTCAAAGCCACCGTTTTGCAGAATCAGGGAAAGTAGATAAAGTTGTTTATCGTAAGCAACTTGCTGCTTTAACGATGGTAAAGTTCCGGACTTATAATCGTAAATAATTGCACCGCCCTTTTTATTCAAATCTATTCTGTCAGCTTTACCGGATATTTCAAAATTTAAGCCCCTAATGTACAATTTACCGCTTCGTTCAAAAGCTGAAGGTGTAGCCTTATGCTGGCGCTCAATCTCATCTTTAATAAACGATAGCGAGATATCGTTTATTCCCTTTTTCCAGAAGTTTTGCAGGATTTTATTTGAAGTACCGACTTTAATTATATCGGATGCTATTTCCTGCAGATTTTCTTGATGCCCTTTTAAATCAGCATCAGAATTCCAATTCATCACAAACTTCTCAAAGATTGAATGATAAACGATCCCCCGTAACGCGTAAGCAGAAAACTTATCTAAACGCTCCAACGGTTCAATTTTTAATATATGACGAGCATAAATAGAATAAGGATCACGGATTAATGTTTTAATTTCTGTTACTGAAAGTTTTTTTGGTCTTAATTTTAAAGGGGGGACTGGTTCGGGCCTAGATGGCTTTTTTATTTTCTCTGCTTTTTCTAGTTCATTCACCAATAAGAAATGTTGAGCTCCTCGACTTCGCATGTTTTCAAGCGCAAGTTTCCCTCCATTAGACTTAAGCCCCAAAAGTAAGTTAATTAACCTGTTTAACCAACGTGAAGGAGTCGTTTCCGATTCAGAGTTTCTCTTGGACCTGGTCATCCAAACTTCCTTTGCGCCCATGGCTTGTTGGAAATCATGAGCTGCGAGACCTATCCTCCTTTCAGGCAAAAGTAGCCCGGCATCTATCCGCATTTTTCTGTTCATCCATTGATCTGGATCCGGCTGTGCTGGCCAGATACCCTCATTCAAACCACTTAAAATTAATAAATCTGTTCCATTGGCGCGAGCTTCGAGTGTTCCCCAGATTAAAATATTATCATGCGAAATGTGGGAATTTCTTACCTCATAGCCAGAGAAAATTGTATTAAGCATCTTGTTGTAATCTCGGGAAGAAATTGATGGCGCCGCATTGGCTGCAGCAAAAATATTATCAACTATCTTTTTCGCCATCTCGCCGGCATCATTTTGCCATAAAGAACAAGACATTTTTTCTTCTAGCGGTTCGCAACCCACTGCCAGGTACTCAGCGTTAGATATATGTTCACGAAGCCAATACCCAAGTTCTTGATATCCTTCTTTTTGGAATTTTTCTAAGAAAATTGATAGCCATTCTACCCATTTTTGAGAAAATTCCTGATTATTTTCTTTCAAAAACCTACCTAGGTGATCAACGGTGGGATCAATTATTGTATTTTTTCTAAAGAACGTTTCTAGTTTTGTTACTAGACGCAAATGTTTACCACGGTTTACGTTATCGCTATGACATATTGGGCTCTTTAATATTGCAATTAATTCAGAAGTGGTTGGTGATCTATTAAAAATTGCAGACACTTTTCTCAGAAATCGGCCTGGCAATGTTAGATGAAATGAGAGGCCTGCACTATCATCTGGAATAATCCCCCATCTCAAAAGTTCAGCAGTTACTTGGCGAGCAAGTCTTCGATCTGGAGTCACCATAGCAACTCTTTTGTCTTGGTCAGCTGCCTTTCTTAACACCATTGCTATGGCCAAAGCTTCTTCTCTTTGGTTCTCAGCTTCAAATAAACTTAACCCTTCACAGGCACAATCTAAGTATTCTAGCTTAGGCCCCTCTGACATCCAACTATCAGTGAAAGGCGCAGGACACAAAGCAAGGGAAATTAGTTTGTTGCGAGGTATACTTGGGGGTGATCCTGTCGGCCAAATACTAACATCCTTGTATTTGACATTTAAACTTTTGAGCATTTTAACAAATCGATACTGAGGATGATCTTCAAGAATAAGTGGATCAGAAATACTGCCTAAAATTGTTTCTGTCATATGAAAATCAAATCCGGGCAACACAACAATACCCTTATTAAGACCATATATTCCTTTTATTAATTCTAATGTCGTACCACGTGAGCCAGTTGAACCTGCTATGAAGGTGTAGTTTTCCGGCGGATATTCTTCCCATCCTTTTAGTAATGCTTGAACTTGATTTCTTTGAAAACCTTCAGAATCTGGCTCCAAATTTCTTTTATCAAGATAGGCTGTTACGATATCGACAAAATGTAGAATACGCTGCCAATGGCCTGATTGGTCCTCTACATTTAATTTTTTTATTATACTCGGTGTGACGTTCTCACCCTGTAATTCATCTATTAATTTTGCTAAATTATCGGTAAGATCATAAAGCGCTGATTTCGAGGCC
>MDTD01077548.1_pt1 | contig 15406 bp, 15 predicted proteins | sample 811221 | NCBI WGS metagenome assembly MDTD01 (sample SAMN05326646, study PRJNA326480) | marine metagenome | isolation source: seawater | place: Pacific Ocean: South West | collected 2011
AACTAATACAGAGTATATACAAGCTGCTAGTGTGAATATAGATAACAGCACTATACATTTAGAGAAGCTTGGTAAATCAATCAAAATCAAGGGACTGAATTTTTTAAATAAATTCTTTAACAAAATTGGCAAAAAATTAGAATTAAATCTGATTACATTAACTTATCATCTAAATTCAAATAAACCTTACGTCCTTTATAATGTCACTCATAATGGTAATGTTACTCACCCAATTTTGAAAGATTATAGTAAAAATGAGACCAAAGAAGCTATTGCGGGAAAACCACACGTTGACTTATTTATTCACAAGTTAAGATGTTTTGTGGCTTTAAATGATATAAATTCAGATAATGGAGCTACAATCTATTATGATAAGTCCAATAATTCCAAAGTGCTCAAGAAATACCATTTGAATCTTTTTTTGAAGGCCTTTGACTTTCGAATAGATGACAAAGACTCTCATTACATAAATGAGACTGAATTAAATAGACTAAGTCAAGAATGTAAAAAGTTATCCTTAAATTGCAAAAAGGGAGATCTAGGTCTTATTGATTTAAAAACTGTCCATCACGGTGTTTTGCCAAAAAATGGAGAAAGACATCTATTGTGGCTTTACTATTAAGGTACGGTATTTGAATTATGAATAAAGGAAAATATCACAACGATTTGATTGAATATGCAATTAATGCGAAGAAAAATAATGTTGCTTATCCTAAAAGATATTGTTTTGTATTAACAAATCTTTGTAACTTAGCCTGCACATTTTGTTTTCAAGATAGAAAAAAACAGAACGGTGCTATGACTGCCGCAGACTGGATAAAATTGGCTGATCAGCTGCCTAAAGGTTCAAGAGTTACTTTAACCGGAGGAGAACCAATAGTAATTAAAGATTTTGAAAAAATATTTGATCATGTTGCTACTAAATTTGAATGTAATATGATCACTAATGGTCTGCTTCTCTCAGAGAAACTTATAGATTTTATGCTTAATTACAAAAACTTTAAAGTACTATCAATATCAATTGACAATGAAAAAAACACTATAAGGAAACAAGCTAATATTCAGGAAAAAAAATGGGATGAAAAATGGGGACATGTAGAAAAAATGATGCGATATTTTCAAAAACGAAAAAAAGAATTAAATTACAATCATTGTAATTTAGACTCAAAGACAGTGGTATTGGACGAAAATGCAAAAGATTTATTAAAAATTCACAAGTATTGTGTTGAGGAGCTACAGTGTGATACTCACGCGTTTCAATTTCTAAAAGGTTCACCTATTCAACATTCTGATATAATGTTTGATTTTGATAAGATTTTTGAAAAAAGCTTATCTCCAGTTTACAAAAATTGGAAAATTATAATAGATCAATTAAAAGAAGTTAAAAGTTACAATAAACAAAACAACAAAACTGCTTTTTTACATCCTGCGCTAGCTTCGGTAGCTGACGATGATAAAAAAATAAATATGGATTATTTTAATAATATTGAACACGACAAAAAAAATTATAAACCATGTGTTGCTCCTTGGGGCACAGCTCATATTAATGTTGATGGCACTTTTTTTCCTTGTTTAGCCATTAATATGGGGAATGTTAAAGATGGTTTAGACAAAGTAATATTTGGAGAAAAATTTAAAAAATTTAAGGAAGTTATAGCTCAAGAGGGTACTGTCGAAGCTTGTAATCGATGCGGCTGGTTAAAGCCTTTAGACTAATCGATTTATCAAAATGAATTACATCAAAATAGCTAAATCTTTAAGAAGATCAATTCTTGAAATGATTTATAATTCTAAATCAGGACATATAGGTGGTAGCTTTAGTTGCATAGATATACTTGTCGCCTTATTTTATGGAAAAATTTTAAAATTTAATTCAAAAAAACCGGATCTTAAAAACAGAGATAGGCTAATAGTAAGCAAAGGACATGCTTCAGCCGCGTTCTATTCTGTATTATCTAGTTTAGGTTTTATTAAAAAACAAGAACTTAAAAAATATTGTAAAAATAACACTAGACTAGCGACCCATCTTAATAAAGAGGTTCCTGGGGTTGAATTTGACACTGGTTCTTTGGGGCACGGGCTTGGAGTCGGCTGTGGTTTGGCATACGCAGCTAAATTAGACAAAAAAAAATATAATATTTTTGTGCTTTTAAGCGACGGTGAGTTATATGAGGGATCAACTTGGGAAGCTTTAATTTTTGCTAATAATTTTAACCTTAACAATTTAACAATAATTATTGATAGGAACAAACAAATAGTAATGGACAAAACAGAGGACTGCATGGTTTTAGATCCTTTGGTTAAAAAATTTAAATCCTTTGGATTTAAAACTTTAGAGACAGACGGGCACTCAATAAAAAAACTAATATCTATATTCAAGAAAATAAAAAATTCTAAAACTAAAAAACCCACAGTTGTTATAGCTAACACGATAAAGGGCAAGGGAGTATCTTTTATGGAAGGAAATGTTAAATGGCATCACTCTGTCCCAAATAAAGATGAATTTATAAAAGCAAAAATCGAGCTTAGATAAAATGCAAATTAACAAAGATCAAACCGATATTATGACAGCTTTTTTTTCAGAGCTAGAGAAGATAGGGAAAAAAGACAAGAATGTTATATTTCTGACAGCAGATCATGGAGCTTGGGCACTTTCAAAATTTAAGAAAAATTTAAAAAAACAATATATGAATTTTGGCATTAGTGAACAAAATATGGTCAGTGTAGCTGCGGGCATGGCACTAAGTAAAAAAAAGGTTTTCATTTTTACTATAACACCATTTATTACTCAGAGATGTTTGGAGCAAATCAAAATTGATATTTGTTTTCCCAATTTACCCGTTACCATAGTTGGAAACGGCTCAAGCTTAACATACGCATATCATGGAACATCACATCAAGCCATCGAGGATGTAGCAATGATGAGATCATTACCTAACCTAAAAATAATAAATCCAGCAGATAATGAAACATCCAAGTTGGCTGTGAATCTCGCTTATAAATCTAATCAACCTGTATACATCAAGTTAGACAAGGGTTTTTTTAAAGATTTAAATTATTCAAAAAGAAACCTCACAAAAGGTATTGTAGGTTCATCAAAAAAGGATATTTGTATAATTTCAACTGGTAGCATGGTTCACGAGGTTAATGCTATTATAGAATATTTACAAAATAAAAATATTAGCACCTCAAGTATTTATATATACTTAATTAAACCATTTAATAAAAAAAAAATTACTAATTTGATCAAAGGTAGCAAAGCGATAGTAACTTTGGAAGAACAGCATATTGACGGCGGTATCGGAAGCCAAATTTGTGAGACAATCGCCGAGTATAATATGAATATTCCAGTCAAAAGGTACGGTATAAAAGATTTTTATAGTAAAAAATACGGAGATAGAAATTGGTTAAGAAAAGTTTATAATTTAGATACAGAATACTTAAAAAAAAATATTTTCAATTGGGTAAAAAAATTAAAAGGTAAAAATGGATTTAGGATTAAAAAATAAAAGAATTGTTATTACTGGTTCTAGCAGAGGACTAGGTGAAGAAATAGCTAAACAATTTATTGAAGAGGGAGCATTACTAACTTTAGTTGCCAGGAATGAGGAAAAATTAAAAACTCTTGTAAATAAATTTGGTGGAGAATCAAAGGGTCATAACTATATTTCTTCTGATTTAAAAAAAGATGGCGAGCCACAAAAAATTGCTAATAAAATAATTAACAAAAATAAAAAAATAGACGTTGTTATTCATAATTTAGGTGGCAGTCAGGGAAGCACAGAAATTTTTGCTGATAAAAATAATTGGTATGAGAATTGGAATTTTAATGTAGGGATAGCAATAGAATTGAACAATTTCTTTTGTCCCCATATGGTTAAAAATAAGTGGGGAAGAATAATTCATATTTCTTCATCAAATTCGTTTTCAGGTGGAACCACATCAACTGGTGAAGCACCAGCACCCGCATATACCTGCGCTAAGTCGTATCTAAACATGTATTCCAAGGTTCTTGGACGTGAGATGGCAAAACATGATGTAGTAGTCTCTTGCTTGATTCCCGGTGTACTTAGATCAGAGGGTAAACATTGGGATAGGTTAGCAAAAAGCAATCCAAAACTTGTTGAAAATTACTTAAAAAATCACCACGCAATTGGAAGATTTGGAAAGTATGAGGAAATTGCGCCATTCGTAAAAATTTTAGCTTCAAAACACGCTACCTTTGCTGCTTCAGCAAGCTTAAACATCGATGGTGGTTACATTTAAAATGGTAAAATTATTTAATCTTATAACTCCTTTGCATAAGTCGACAAAAAGAAATTACCTTGAGAGGATGATAAATGAAAAGGTTAAAAGCATGAAAAAAGCAAGAAAATTTGAATATGATTATTGGGACGGCAAAAGAAATTATGGATACGGCGGATATAAATATATCCCAGGTAGATGGACAAATGTCGCTAAAAAAATGATAAAAAAGTTTAAATTAAATAATAATTCAAAAGTCTTGGATGTAGGTTGCGGAAAAGGATTTCTACTTTATGAAATGAAAAAATTATTACCAGGATTAAAGATTTCAGGTTTCGATATTTCAAGGCATGGCATCAGAAATTCAAAAAAAGAAATTCGAAAAAGCTTATTTATTCATGATGCGAGAAAAAAATTTCCGTTTAAAAAGAATAGCTTTAATCTAGTAATGACATTTGCTTGTTTGCATAATTTTAAGATACAAGATTTAATTTATTCGTTATCCGAAATAGAAAGGGTAGGAAAAAAAAAGTATGTCATGGTAGAGGGTTATAGGAATGAGAGAGAATTATTTAATTTACAGTGCTGGGCTTTAACTGCAGAGGCATTTTTTGATCCCAAAGAATGGATGTGGATATTTAAACAATCAGGTTATAAAGGCCATTACGAATTCATATATTTTGAGTAAAAAATAGTTTTATGAATAATATTCCACTTATTATTGGAAATGATTCAAGAATCTCTAAATATATAAAGCACTCGTTTAAAAAAAAAAAAATTAAGTTTATTTCTACATCAAGACGAAAAAAAAAATTATCAAAAAATATATTATTTCTCAAATTACAAAAGCATAATAATTTTTCTATTCCCGCCAATGTTTCTACTGCAATAATATTAGCTGGGATTGATGGAGAAAAAAATTGCACTGCTAAATTTAAAGAAGCAAAGAAAATTAGTGAAAATTTTTTACCGAAATTAATTTACAGACTTTTAAAAAAAAAAATTTTTGTTTGTTATATTTCCACAATGTCTATTTATAAAAAAAATTCTTTGTACGGCAATCTAAGACTTTTAGCTGAAAAATCAATTTACGATAAAATAAAAAAAAAATTACAATTTTAGAAAGAGATTTTGTATTATTAGACCTACAAAAAATTTGAGGAAGATTATTGAAAAGAAAAATTTAAAAATAATAAAATCTAATGATAATTTTTTTAGACCCGTCCGCTTCACTGACACTGCCGAAATTATATTAAAAAAAATAGAAAAAAGAAAAAATGGTATTTTCAATTTAGTTGGAAGAAAAAAAATATATTTTAAAATTGAAAATAAAAAAAGTATAAAAAACATCAAGTATAAAAATAATTTTAAAATTCTAAAACCCAATCATACTTATACAGTTTAATCTCAGTGAGTGAAACTTTAGTCAAAATCAAAAACGTAATATTTAAATATTATTTTGGTTTATTATATCTCTTAAACAAAGACAGATCTATTTTTTATAAACTTCAAATAATAAAAAACAGGAACAGTAATTCACAAAAAAATCTTATGTGTCAAATAACCGAAATTTATGAGAGAAATAAAGAACACCCTCTTGCTTATTACGAATTTGCAAACTCTTTTTTAAGCACGGATCCACTTAATACCTTCAAAAAACTTGAACTATTTTCAAAAATTCAGGATAGCTGGGAGACTAAACACGATATAAAACAAGATAGATTTTTGCCTCTTCAACAGGTACTGGGCAGCATTGGCAATTATTTAACAGTTTACTATTATCTTTTATATCACTTGAATATTGAAAGAGGAGGTCCAAAACCCACTTTATTAATTAAAGAAAATGAAAAAATAAATAACAAAGTTATTTTCAATTTATTTGCACCCCACATAAAAATAGAAAAAAATAGTTACAAATTTTTTCGAGATAGAGATCTTATAGAGACATTTCAAATACCTTTAAAAATTGGTATGCCCTTTAAATCTCATTGTTATCCTTGGTTTATTGGCATTAATTATATTAATCAAGCTTTGGAAAAATCAAAAAAAAAGGTTTTTGACAAACTTTTTCTTTATAATCACCAAATTAAAACAGCCCAAGAAATTGGTAAAAAAATTGGCTTAGCCGCAGATGATTGGTTTGTAACTTTGCATGTAAGAGAGGGAACAGGCAATTTTTATACAAATTCTAATCCACATTCATATATCCCAGCCATTGAGCATATTACATCTAAAGGAGGAAAAGTTGTTAGAGTGGGTGACAAAAAAATGACACCACTTCCTAAAATTAAAGGGTTGATCGATTACCCTTTTAGTAAATTCAAAAGTGAACTTATGGATGTTTATTTGGCTCAGCAATCCAAATTTTGTATTGGCACATCATCAGGATATTGGACATTTCTTACATACCTGGGGAAACCAGTATTATTAACAAATTATTTACCAACACTTGACTACTTTATTTTGAGAGAAACTGACATGTTCTTACCTAAAACTATATTTAAAAAAGGGGAAAGTAATAAGTCAATGATAGAAAAAATATTCAAATATCCAGAAGCCTATATCGACACTGATCAACAATTCGAAAATTATGAAATAATTGATAACACTGATGAGGAAATTTTACACTCTGTTAAAGACATGATGAGTAGATTAGACGGCAATGATGATGATGAATTTAAAGTTTTAAATCAAAAATTCAAATCTAAAACAGAAAATTTGAATAATCTCAAAAGTGGAAAATTAAAATGTTTTGGTAATTTAAGTAAAAATTTTTTAAAACAAAATTTATGAAAAAAAATTTTTTAAAGGTTTGGTCAATTTTAGAAGAAAAAAATAAAAAAAAGGTATTTATTGCTACCTTCCTACTAGTAATCTCAAGCTTTTTTGATTTACTCGGTATTGCATCAGTACTACCCTTTTTTTCATTATTGTCATCACCAGACTTATTAAATACGAATATTTATCTTATAAAATTGAATTCTTTTTTGAATTTAGACTCTCAAAATTTTATTATTTTCCTTGGTATTTCTTCGTTTATAATTATTACATTAAATCAAAGCTTAAGATTCATTTCGACTCAATATAATTTTAGATTTTTAAATAATATATATTACGAAAAAACTTATAAATTATTTAATTATTACTTAACGCGCCCCTATAAGTTTATATTAAATAAAAATAATGAAGTTTTAATTCAAAGATGTACAAATATGGTTAATGCTGCAACAGGATACATATCCCCAATACTATTTATCATTGGAAATCTTCTTACAAGTGCATTTGTAATTGGATTTTTACTTTTTTACGAACCTATAATAACAATCTCAATTTTTTTGTTATTAGCCTTATTTTATTTATTAGTTTTTCAAAAAATAAAAAAAAGTATATTTAAATTAGGCGAATTTTCAGCTAAATATATTAGCGAAAGTGGAAAAATTATTGGTAATTCATTTGGCGTTTTTAAACAAACTAGAATTATTAAAAATAATAGCTATTTTGTTTCAAAATATAAAAAAATAGCTATAGATTTCAGAAATTCGACAAATAGAGTACAAGCATACCAGCACCTTCCCTCTAGTTTAATAGAAATATTTGCCTATGGAATTTTAATTTTGATAACCTTAATGTTATATCTAAGATCTGAAAATTTTAATACAATAATTCCCATAATGGGTGTTTTAGCTATTTCATTGAGAAGGCTGATACCTGCGGTTCAGGCAATTTACAATGATATTGTGCAAATTAAGTTTTATAATCCATCTTATAATAAGATTATTGGCGATTTAACAAATAGTTTTGAATTTTATAAAAAACCAGATGACGAGAAGCTAAAAATTAAAGAAATTAACTTTAATAAAGAAATCTCTTTAGAGAAAGTTTCATATAAACACACAGGCAGAAAAAATAAGAACAAGATTGAAATAACCGCATCTTTTAAAAAGGGTGAAAGTATTGGAATATGTGGCAAAACTGGTCATGGCAAAACTACACTGATTGATATTTTGACGGGTTTACTTGAACCAAGCTCTGGAAAAATAGCAATTGATAATCATGAAATTAATAAAAATAATTTAGCCTCATGGCAAAGTAAAATTGGTTATGCTCCTCAAAATGGCTATATATTAGATGATACGTTAGAAAACAATATTTATTTTGGACAGAGCCTAAATCGAAATAGAAACAAACTTAAAAAAATATGTTCAATTGTTCTCCTTAATGAATTAATTCATAAAAAATTAAATAACAGTTTTAAAACACCAATAGGTGAGAATGGAACTAGGCTAAGTGGTGGAGAACAACAAAGGCTTATATTAGCAAGAATTTTAATCAGAAATCCTAAAGTTCTTATTTTAGATGAAGCCACTAACGCACTTGACACTCATACCGAGAACAAACTAATTAGAAATATTAAGAAAAACTATAAAAATATCACAATAATATTTGTAACTCACAGATTAAATACATTAAAATTTTGTAATAAAATACTGCTTATTAAAGACGGTAAAACTAAATTTTATGGTAGCGCTAATATTTTTTTAAAAAGATATAATCTTCATAGTAATTTGAATTTTAAAAAAGATGAAAACAATAATTAAAAAGATTCACCAATTTCTTAAAAAATTAATTTCGTTAATACTGCCTTATCTGAAATATTTTCGATTACAATCTTTCATAATAGATAAATTAACTACAATTAGATTAAAATCACATTATAATCAACAATTCGACAATTTAATAAGTAAGCTTGCATTAAAGGAAAAATTAATTTTATTAGATGTTGGTGCTCAGGACTTTGATTTTGAAAATTTATTCCCTAATAAATTCAAGAGTTATTTTGAGCCTGTATTAGTAGAGCCAAATTCCCAGGAGTCTAAAAAACTTAAAGATAGAAATTTCAAAGTTATAGAAAATGGATTATGGAGTAGCGAAACAATAAGAAATTTATATATAACTGGAAAAAACCCTGGCGGATCCTCAATGTATAAACCATCCAAAGATGGATTTGACTTATTCAATCCATATGACAATTATTTTGATCAATATGAAATAACAAATGAGATTAAAGTTAAATGTATTACGATAAGTGAAAGTTTAAAAAATCTTAAAATTAAAGAATTAGATTATCTTAAAATTCATGCTCAAGGAGCAGAGTTTGAAATATTAAAAGGTTTAGGTAATTATAAACCATTGATGCTCAATATAGAGGTACAAATTTTTCCGCAATATCATGAAGTTCCTCTTTGGACTGAAATGTTAGATTGGCTCTACAAAAAGGGTTATATGATTTGCTCTTGGGAAAAAATTGGCAGCAGCATGGCTCAATCGCCCGTACAAATGAATATGAAATTAATACCTAATTTTTCAAATCCACTGGGCAAAGAGATCATTAATAACTCTAAAGATAAATTTATTTTTTTAATGATTGCGACAGGGCAAATTAGTCTTTTAAAAATTTTAGCAAAAAAACTAAATTTTCAGAAATTAAATGATGACATTAATAAGATAAAAGACTATTATTTTTATTAAATTTCTTATGAAAAATAAATTTAAAAAAATTCTAAAAAAAACAAATAAAAATTTACCATTTTTAAATTTCCTATTAATATTAGTTTTGCTAACTCTATTTGGTTTCCATATGAAAATCGGTCCGTTTGAAGCTTTTAAACAATCAATTCTCAAGCCGTTGCTCAAACCAACAACGGTGTCACCTGAAATGAGTAAGAGATTAATAAAAGATAAAGAAATAGAGCAAAAAATTGATGCATACTGGAATAATATTGAGAAAGAAATTTCAAGCTTAGGTCAACAAGTTGACTATGGAGGAGGGATAGATTGGAAAAGACATATATTTTGGCTTAATGAACTTAAAAAAGGCGGCTATATAATATTAATGAGACATGGAGAAAGAGAAAAATGGCATGAGGCATTAGCTGGTTTTGATGCATATGAGCTTTCAAATAAAATTAATGCAAGAAACACAGATTGGTACAAAGCAGTTTGTCTTACAAAAAGAGGAATTGAGTCAGTAAAAAATACTGGAAGATCGTTTCGCGAGGCTAATATAAAAATCCAAAAAATTATATCAAGTCCATCATGCCGTGCGAGAGAAACAGCCTTTTATGCTTTTAATAGAATTGACGAAATTCACAGTTCACTTTTGCATAGAACCGGAATTCATCCCCTAGATAGATATAAATACGGACAGGATTTAAGAAAAACTTTACTCAACTTTAAATTAAATAATGACAAGAATTTATTTTTATCAGCTCACAATAGTGTTATCGATTTTCCAGATTTAATTGATGTTTTTAACACTTCAGTAGGTTTAGATGAGGGAGGTTTTTATATTATTGAAAAAGTTGGAACTAAATTAATCGCCAGATACAAGTATCATAATGGTGGAGTTTTTAATATGATTGTTTACAGAGGAAACCCAATTAAAAAAATTTGCAGCAATCCCAAGAACCCAATGAGTGATTGCTCAAGCATGTAAGTAAACAAAATAAGAGTTCATGAAAACATTGATGAAAAAGCTTGTTAAAGCATTGCTATTTTTGAATTTTTTTTTACCAATCGCACTACTGCTTAAATTTGTGAATTATTTTTATCTCATACGTATTTGTGAGATAAATAGTTTGTTAGGTGGCAACATTGATCTTTATCCTTATATAATAAAAAAAAAAAAATAATTATTTTAAAAGACAATTACATTTATACTACATACAAAATTATGATCTAGTATGTAGAAAATATGAATTATATAATAGACACTGGTTAGAAATGTTATTCTACGAGCTTTCTCCTTCTTTTTATTTAAAAAATAAGAAACTATTTTATTTATATAACATTTTTTTTAATTTTTTAGTTAAGAGCTTAAGATTACTTAAATTTCAGGATTTAATTTATGATTACGAAATAATTAAAAAGAAAAATTGGAGTAAAGAAAAACAAAATTTTATTGATCTTTATCAATCTCATGGATCCCCTTTGGTCAAGATTAAAAAAGATACAAATATCTTAAATACATATTTTAATAAAAGTGATAGTACAAAAAAAAAGATTATTTCGATATGTAATAGAGACTCTTTATTTAAAAAAAAACAATTTCCTAATATAGATTTTAGCTACCATAATTTTAGGAATTTCCCTATTAGTGATTTCGAAATCGGAATAAACAACTTTCTAAAAAAAAATTATGCAATAATAAGAATGGGTAATTTAAGCGAAGGTAATTTGAAAGTTTCAAGTGAGTTTTATTTCGATTACAGTAATACAACTGACAAGAGACATGAAAATGAAATTAATATTATCTCTAATTCTAACTTTTATGTTGGAGCTGAAAGTGGTTTAGATAAGGTTGCAAATTTTTTAGGTGTACCAACAGTTCACCTAAATGTACATCACCTTTTAAACAGAAGATTTTTTTTGAATAAATGTATTTTTATACCGCAAAAAATTTTAAACCTGGACAATAATAAATATTTTACTTTTAGAGAACTTCTTGATGAAAATTTAAAGATAGATAAAAAGAGTAATTTACCAATTGGTCTTTATACGCAATCACAAGAATACGTGAACAGTAATACAAAAGTAATTAATAATTCACCAGAGGAAATAAATAATGCTATGGAGGAAATGAATTATTTTTTACAGAATAATTTTGAGTTGGGACATGAAGATAAAAAACTCCAAGATACATTTTGGTCTTTGTACGGTAAAAATTATCCTCGAAATACAACTCATATAATTAGTCCGAGTTTCTTAAAAAAAAATATAAATTTACTTAATTGATATGAATGTATTTATTACTGGGTCTTCAGGAAAAGTTGGAGGTGCTGTAGCAAATTTTTTAATAGGCAAAAAAGTTAAATGTTATCTAGGTTTAAGAAACAATAAGTCAAATTTTAAAAACTCCAAAGTTTGTCAAGTTGTGAAAGCAGATATTTTAAGTAAAAATTTTAGGATACCTAATGATTGTAAAATGATAATTCACACCGCTACAGGAGTTAAAAAAAATTTTAATAGTAAAAAAATATATAAAGATTTTCAGATGAGTAAAAAGATATTTCAATTAGCAGAGAAGGAAAAAAACATAAAAAAAGTCATCTTTTTGTCTACAGCTGCAATATATTCAAAAAAAAATAAGATTGTGAATGAAAAGACAAGACAATTTAACAACGATATTTATTCGAGAACAAAAATTAAATGTGAAAAATTATTTCTCAGATCAAAAGAGAAGAAAATTTACAATGTTAGAATTCCAGCTGTAATCGGAACGTATAAAGAGCAAAATTTTTTTACGAAATTAGTGACAAATATATATTCAAAAAAAAAATTTGACCTTTATAACCCAAATCAAAAATTCAATAATATTTTAGATATTCAATCATTGAATCAGTTTTTATTTTCTTTATTAAAGAGTGATTTTAATTCAGGCAATATTCTTATTGGTTCAAAAAAACCCATGTTGTTAAAAGATGTTGTAAATATTATAAAGAAAAAATTAAAAAAAAATCCAAAAATTCAATGGAAAAAAAATAAAGATGGCTTCTACCTGGATATAAGAAAATCAATTAAAAATTATAAGTTTAAACCTAGAAGTACGTTTAAAACAATAGTAAGATATATTAACTTAAATTATGGCCAATCTATTTAATAAAAAAACAATTTTAATTACTGGCGGTACAGGATCATTTGGACAAAAATTCGCTCGAGAAGTTTTAAAATTTAATCCAAAAAAACTTATTATCTTCAGTCGGGACGAATTAAAACAATATGAAATGAAAAATGAATTCTCCAATTATAAAAATTTTAACTGTCTTAGATTCTTTATTGGAGATGTAAGAGATAAAACTAGGTTATCTAGAGCTATGGAGGGTGTTGACTTTGTTATTCATGCAGCAGCACTTAAACAAGTTCCAATTGCTGAATACAATCCTTTTGAAGCTGTCCAAACTAATGTAATTGGAGCACAAAATGTAATTGAGTCAGCTTTAGATAGTGGAGTTGAAAAAGTAATAGCTTTGAGCACGGATAAAGCAGCCGCTCCAATAAATTTATACGGGGCAACAAAACTAGCATCAGACAAACTTTTTTTGTCTGCAAATAATATCAGAGGTACAAAAAAAATTAAATTTTCGGTGGTTAGGTATGGAAACGTAATGTTTAGTAGAGGTTCCGTAGTGCCATTTTTTATTAAACAAAGAGAAAAGGGAATTATACCAATTACTGACAAAGAGATGACTAGATTTAATATCACAATTGAGGAAGGAGTTTCATTCGTGATTAAATGCTTGAGAATTATGATCGGCGGAGAACTTTTTGTTCCTAAAATTCCATCTTTAAAAATTGTAGACTTAGCAAAAGCGATTGCACCAAATACAAAACAAAAAATAGTAGGAATTAGACCGGGAGAAAAAATACATGAAGAGATGATAACTGAAACAGACTCACTTTCCACATATGAATTTAAAGACTATTATACAATAATAAGTGATTTTGGCCTTAATAATCCTAGCAGTAATAAAAACATAGTAAAAACTATTACTGACATGGGGGGAGTAAAATGTAAAAAAGGATTCCAGTATAATAGTAAAAATAATTCGCACTATTTATCAATTGCTGAAATTAAGAAACTAGTTTCTAAGATTAAATGATTACTTACGGCAAACAATATATTGATAAGTCGGATAAAAATGCAGTTTTACAAGCTCTGAAAGGCAATTTTATTACTCAAGGTCCAAAAGTAAATGAGTTTGAAAAACTAATCAGTTTAGTATTTGGATCAAAATACAGTTGTGCAGTTTCAAATGGTACTGCCGGCTTACATTTGGCGGGGCTCGCACTAGGTTGGAAAAAAAATGATATAATCCTTTGTTCGCCTATAAGTTTTTTAGCAGCCTCTAATGCTGCTATTTACTGTGGCGCAACACCTTCATTTGTTGATATTGATAAATCAAACTTTAATATCGATATAAACAAATTAAAAACAAAAATTATTTCGTTAAAAAAAAAGAGAAAAAAAATAAAATCAATTGTTGCTACTGATTTTGCGGGTAATCCATGTAGATGGCAAGAATTGAAACAAATTTCTAAAAAATATAATATTACTTTAATTAATGATAATTGTCACGCATTAGGAGCCAAATATAGAAATAAAAAATCTTATGCCTCGTCATTTGCAGATGTTGTTGTACATAGCTATCACGCGGTAAAAAATATTACCACTGCCGAAGGAGGTGCGGTTCTGACTAATAATAAAAGGATATATGAAAAGGTAAAATTATTAAGATCTCACGGAGTAATCAAAAAAAACAATATAAAAGAACCATGGAACTATAATATGCAACTACTTGGATACAATTACAGAATTTCGGACATACAGTGTTCCTTAGGAACCAGTCAATTAAAAAAACTTAAATTATTTGTTAAAAAAAGAAATGAAATAGCAAATATCTATAAAAAAAATTTTCATGATAGAAATTATTTTAGAACTCAAGAAATCCATAAGAATGACTTACATGGATATCATATATTTCCCCTTCTAATAAATTTTAAAAAGATTAAAAAAGAAAAATGGAAATTATTTAGATTTCTAATGAAACACAATATTAAATTACAAGTACATTATAACCCTATTCACCTGCAACCATATTATAAAAAAAAATATGGATTTAAAAAAGGAGACTTTCCAGTAGCAGAAAAATTTTTTGATAGTGAAGTTTCTCTACCAATGTATTATGATTTATCTTTGAAAAATGTTAGAAGAATATGCCAGTTAATTAATAGTTTTGTGTTAGGTTAAATCAATGAGTTACAAAAAAAATATAAAAATAATAAATAAGATAAAATCAATAAGAGCAAAAAACAATACTAATTGGATGGATATATTAAAGTTGGCGTTTAAACATGCACCATCAAAGTCTAAGATGATTTTAAGAAAAATTGAAAATCAAGATAAAGCGATAACAAAACTAGTAAGAAAATTATCAAAATAGCTTGTCCACTAAAAATACTAAAATTTTACTAGCAAATAATTATATCACATTAAAATTTAAATATGATTAAAGTAAATAAAAAAACTATTAGTAGAGATCACAGTCCATTCATAATCGCTGAAATCTCCGGAAATCATAAAGGATCTCTTTCTAGGGCATTG
>MDTD01012970.1_pt1 | contig 15403 bp, 12 predicted proteins | sample 811221 | NCBI WGS metagenome assembly MDTD01 (sample SAMN05326646, study PRJNA326480) | marine metagenome | isolation source: seawater | place: Pacific Ocean: South West | collected 2011
GCCGCCTCTAACGTAGCCTGTCTGATACTTGTTCGTCTTGCTGCTATCTCGATATCATTGGACTTAGGAAGTTTGAATGCGGCCATCACCTGGTCAAACGCTAGACTATCATCATCTGCTAAAGCGTTACTTTCAATCATTACATCATCAGCTTTTGATTTAGCAGATTTACTTATTTCCCAACCTTCACGCCATTTGTCATTACCAATGGTTAATTCGGTCACCATCGCAACTAATGCTGCCGATTGTCCAAGCGCTACTGCGCTCACAGTTCCACCACCAGGTGTTGCTGCTCCTGATGCTAATGAGGCTTGAAAATCAATCATTTTCATATCAATCCAACTCATCGTGTAACCCTCCTTAAGGCCCATTCTATGATGCGTTTTTCTGGTTCAAATGGTTCTAGATAGGATAAACCAAGTCCAGTTATCGCACTATTTACTAATTCTTCTTCCGTTGCATCAGGCACCTCACAATACCAACTGCCTGCCTCGAGCATTGCATTTAGCGGTACCAAACCTACCAATTCACTCCCAACTAGTGGAGTCGAGTGATCATTTGCAATGGAGCGACATATCTCATACGCTTTGTGTATTGGGCATTTCATGACATCTAAGATATTCATCGAAACTTGGCTTATTCCATGCGACTCTAATGTTACTCCCATTCCCTGAATTTCTTGAATCATCCCTCTTACACGTAGTTTCCCACCGCCATCACTCTTGATTAGTCTGCCACTGCCTCTAATAATTGAGCCAATTATTTTTGCAATCTTAGCATCCTTTTCGTCAACATTGACGTTGTATGCTACAAGTATATCTCTTGCCCCGATGGTTATCCCACCGGATTTTTTAGGGTTTGAGCCCCACTCAGTCGGACCAAAATCTGGCAATTTTGTTGATTCATTGTGTATAGTGTCACTACCGTCCAACCTAGATTGTAAGCCTTCGTACTCACCTTTTCTTAAAGCGGACAATAATTTACGCTCCGGTTTTGCCGCTGCATAACCATAGAGAAATGTGCACACGCCGAAATCATTGGCCACTTGTTGTGCTAATTTACGCGCCAAATCAGCACATTGACTCATTGTGTAATCCCTCAATGGAATAAAAGGACATACGTCAACAACACCTAATCTAGGGTGTTCACCTTCATGGGCTGACATATCAATCAATTCAATGGATGATTTAATCAATTGATATGCTGCTTGATACACCTTGAGCGGGGTTCCTGCAATGGTAATTACAGTTCTATTATAGTCAGCATCGGGTTCAATTCCTAGTACCGAGCATTCGGCAGACTGCTCGATAGAATTGACTATTTTATCAATTATTGACTTATCTCTACCCTCTGAGATGTTGGGTACGCATTCGATAATGGGCTGCTCCATAGTTTGTGGTTCAAAAGACGGACTTTGTAGTTAGCCTTAATTATACATTGACTCAGGTGTGTCTTTTAATCCGCCTTGAATCTTTTTGAGATTGATTCGCTTAATCGATTCAATAAAATCTTCTTGAGTGATGTGGCCTCTACTTTGGCGAATAGCAATCATACCTGCTTCGACGCAGGTCGCTTTAATTTCTGCTCCCGAAAATCCTGTAGTCTTGTCGACTATGGGTTTAAGTGATATCTTCTTAGTATTCATACTGCCAATGTGTAACTGAAAAATGGCTTTCCTTCCGACGTCATCTGGAATCGGAATTTCAATCACTCGGTCAAACCTTCCGGGTCTTAGCAATGCTTCATCTAGAATATCTGGTCGATTAGTTGCTGCGATTATTTTGACATTCTCGAGCACATCAAAGCCATCTAATTCAGCAAGTAACTGCATGAGAGTTCTTTGGACTTCTCGATCGCCGCTTGTGGAACCATCCAACCGCTTTGCTCCAATGGCATCTATTTCATCGAGGAAAATAATCGACGGTGCTTTTTCTTTGGCTAGTGAAAACAATTCTCGAACCATTCGACCACCCTCGCCAATGTATTTTTGTGCAAGCTCACTACCTACCATTCTAATGAAGGTCGCTTCTGTATGGTTTGCTACTGCTTTAGCAAGTAGGGTTTTGCCACAACCCGGCGGTCCAACAAGGAGGATTCCTTTTGGAGGCTCAACGCCTACTTTTTTGAACAATTCAGGAGAGTTTAGCGGTAATTCTATTGCTTCTCTAACCGATTGTTTTTGTTCATCAAGTCCGGCGACAGAATCGTAGTTTATGGTAGGCTTATCAACCATCTCAGCTCCACTAACCATTGGGTCCCAAGCATCATGTAATACTTCGATAACTGCAAGAGTGTCTTGGTTAAGGGCAACTCTGACCCCAGGTTTCAAAACTTCAGGAGATAATCTTTGATTTAGTGCTACTGAGAAAACTGTGCCGTTTGAGGAGCGCACTATGCCTCTTTCTTGGTCTAATATATCCTCTAAATGACCAACTATTAATGGTGGAGACTTCAAACTTCTGACTTCTTCATCTAATCTGTTCGCCCGCTTCTTCAATGAGCGTATTTCAGATTCCATGTGAGCTCTTTCGTTAATCAAATCTTGAGTCTGGTCTTGTAAAGACTTGAAATCTTCTTCAAGAATTTTAAGTTCTTCTTCAGTAGACGATTTCAAATTTTTTGTTGGTGATTCAACTTCGCCTACCATGCCAATCAATTTATCGTACCGCCTGTCATCTATGAACTCTGTCATTTCCAACGACAAATTTCATTTTGATTACCACATTAGCCTAACAGGCGAGACCATGGGCGAGTGCGAGATTTGCGGGGCGATGAACGTTGGAGTTAGGCTGGTATTAATGGGTAAAACCAACGTCTATGCTTGTCAGAGGTGTGTTGAAAAACTTGGTTTGGCTTCGAACAAGGTTGCCCCAGGAATAAAGCAGTCCCTAACCCGCCAAGTCAAAACCACCAAATCCAGAAGGAAGAACGACATAATGGCAAAACAGGAGAAAGAGCTTGTTGATGACTTCGCCAGTAAGATTGCTGCTGCACGTCAATCAAAAGGTTGGAATCAGTCTGAATTGGGCAAGCGGATGGCAGAAACAGTCAATGTAATTAAATCAGCCGAGTCTGGTAAACCGCCAACTGATTCTGTGGTGAAGAAGTTCGAGCGTGTGTTAGGGATCTCCTTAATGGATTACACTACACCCACCGAAACCTCTAGGTTGACAAAAGGCAGTAATCGTGGTATGACATTAGGTGACTTCTTTAATCAGAATGGTGATTAGATGTCCATAGATGTGCATTCACTGTGGTTGGCACAAGACGACCCCAAAAAAAATACGGCGGTGTTGTCAGCCAAACGTGGCGATATAACTCTACACAAAAAGATATCAAGTCTGCCAAAAAGAGGGATTATCTTAGAGCCGCTTTGTGGTAAGATTTTTGGACCCGAGGACCATGAAATCTTAACTGATAGACACGGCGCGTTGGTGGCATTAGATTGTTCATGGAAACAAATAGAGAGTAGCGTTGAATCAGTTATGCGCCAAACGCGACTTAAGCCTCGAATGCTGCCATTACTACTAGCAGCAAATCCTGTCAATTGGGGTAAACCCGGTAAACTTTCAACCATCGAAGCACTGGCGGCCGTCACATATTTGACTGGGAACAAAACACAAGCCGCCGATCTGCTTGGCGGTTTTCGTTGGGGTCAACGTTTTATTGAATTAAATTACGAACCATTAGAAGAGTATTCTGTAGCAGAATCCAGCAAAGAGTTGGTAGATCTACAATTTGAGTTTTTTGAAATTGACCATTTGCGCGCTGATTGATATGAATTACCGAAAAGTTCCAATTATTAGGTGGGCCGATGGGACTACAAAGATAGCCTCTGATGAAGTTGCCGTGGAGTCTGTTGTATCATTGAACTGTAATGGTTTCGAATTAGCAACCCTTCTAGCATCACCAGATGAGCTAGACCACCTGATGATCGGCCATTTGGTATGTGAAGGTTATGTCGCTATTGATGCGCTAAAGAGTATCAATACAACGCCGAAGGTCGAATCTAGTAACAATGGTTTCGAGGTAAGTCTCACAACCGAAATTCCGCTCTTGACAGAACCCAGAACTAAGGGCATTACCAACACATCTTGCGGAGCATGTAATATCGACGGACTTGATGGACTAATTTCGAGTCTGCCAATAATTGGTCGCAAATTAAATTTTGACGTATCAATTTTGCATGAGGGCATGGAAGCGATGAGAAAATTTCAGTCGGGGTTCAGTAAAACTGGAGGTATGCATTGTGCTGGTTTGTTATCAACCGAGGGTAAACTAACTTTCGTATCTGAGGACATTGGAAGGCATAGTGCTGTGGACAAAGTCATTGGAAAGGCTATTGTCAATGGTAATATCCGACAATCGATTTTACTCCTCAGTGGCCGATGTGGATGGGACATAGTGGCCAAAGCCGCAAGGGCAGATATTTCGACTATTGCCTCTATCGGTGCCAGTTCTTCATTAGCAGGAGATTGCGCCCGCCAATTGGGCATGAAAATTTATTCATTTGTTAGACAAAACAGTGCCACAATTATAGGCTGATGTCGACAAATCTACCAAGACTTCAAAAGTCTAAATCATGCCTTGGTATTGATGGGTGATGAATCTAGCGGGCTGACGCCCGTTGACCAGTCAAAATTAACTCTATCATCTGCCAAAGTTACAGCTGCTGGAATTCCTGCCGTGATATCAAGTGCAGTTCATTCAATGAAAAAAATGGGCGTGGGCAAGACTGTAAAGACACTCAGGATGGTCAACCAAAAAGAAGGATTCGACTGCCCCGGTTGTGCATGGCCCGATCCAGAACATCGTTCAAGTTTTGAGTTCTGTGAAAACGGTGCTAAGGCGGTTGCTGATGAGGCCATGAAGGCAAACGTAAACGCAGAATTTTTCGCCAAATACTCTATAGCAGATTTAGCAGGTAAAAGTGATTATTGGCTTAATAGTCAAGGTAGAATTGCCGAGCCAATGTATGCAAGCAAACAAGACTCACATTATCAACCGATTTCATGGTCAGATGCACTAGTTAAGATCGCTGATAAATTGAAATCATTAAATTCACCAGATAATGCAGCCTTCTACACCTCTGGGAGAACTAGTAATGAAGCTGCCTTTCTCTATCAGGCATTCGTCAGGATGTATGGAACGAACAACCTCCCCGATTGTTCTAACATGTGTCATGAATCCAGTGGTAAAGCACTAATATCGACTATTGGCATCGGTAAAGGGACGATCAATCTAGATGATTTCAATTATGCTGATACAATTTTGGTCATTGGTCAAAATCCTGGAACCAATCATCCGCGTATGCTCACTGCACTGCGAGATGCAAAAGATAATGGGGCAAAAATAATCCATATCAATCCACTTACAGAGACGGGTTTGATTCGTTTTAAGCATCCACAAGATTACATGAAGTTAAATTTTAGTTCAACAAAATTATCTGATGTTCACATACCAATAAAAATTGGCGGAGATGCTGCGTTGTTCAAAGCGATAAATAAGCTGATAATCGATTCTGGGAATCTAGATGAGGAGTTTATCACTCGTAAAACCAAAGGGTATGAGGAATACTGCGCATCACTTGACAGCCTAGAGTGGGATAGGGTTGTTACCGACACAGGGATTTCACAAACCACTATTGAGGGTGTAGCAAAATTATTGATTGATTCAAAAACAGTCATTTCTTGTTGGGCAATGGGATTAACTCAGCACAAAAATGGTGTTGCTGTTATCCAGGAGGTTGTAAATTTGCACTTGCTGGGTGGGCACATCGGGAAACAGGGCGCCGGTCTCTGCCCCGTGAGGGGTCATTCCAATGTCCAAGGCAACAGGACTGTAGGAATTTGGGAAGCACCTACTGATTTATTTATCGATAATTTAGAGACTGGATTAAATGTTAGCCTACCTAGACGACACGGGTATGATGTTGTTAATGCTATCAAAGCCATTGAGTCAGGCGAACTTGATTTCTTATTTTGTTTAGGGGGTAACTTCATTTCCGCCACCCCACAGACAATGCGAACATCAGCAGCTGTAGAAAACCTAGAAATGGGCGTCCATGTGTCAACTAAATTGAATCGCTCACATCTAGTGCAGTCTGATGAAATGATTATTTTACCATGTTTGGGTAGAACTGAGTTGGATATTCAACAATCAGGCAAACAATTTGTCACCGTTGAGAATTCAATGGGTGTTGTTCACACATCTAGGGGAACATTGAAACCGGCATCATCAGCGCTGAAAAGTGAACCCTGGATAATAGCACAACTAGCGGCTATGACGCTTGACAAACCGACCATTGACTTCCGCTCACTTGTCGAAGATTATGATGCTATTAGAGCATTAATTGCTAAATCTATCGCAGGATTTGAAAATTACAATATACGGGTTAGGCAGGAGAATGGTTTCAAACTACCAAATCCTCCTAAAGATGCTCAGGAGTTTGATACAAATGATGGGTTGGCTAGTTTCTCAGTCAATGCTCTGCCTGATGTTTCTTTGCAAAGTGATGAGTTTGTGATGATGACCATAAGGTCACATGATCAGTATAACACAACCATCTATGGTCTTGATGACCGCTACCGCGGAATCAAAGGTAACAGGCGGATTATAATGATGAATCCCGATGATATGCTAGAGTTAGAAATTAAAACACGTGATGTTGTTGACGTCACTAGCCACTTTAACGGAACTGCGATTTTATCCAAACAATGGACCGTTATCCCATACAAGATTCCAAAAAGGAATGTCGCTGCTTATTTCCCAGAGGCCAACGAGCTAGTACCACTGGAGTCAACTGCAGACACATCAAATACTCCTACCTCAAAGTGGATTATTTGTACCATCAGTGGTCACAATTCCACGGCTGAGGAGGAGTGATAGTGACCAAAGGTTATGTCGAGTTCTTCTTTTCCAACGCTAAATTTAGAAGGTTATGGGCAGCCTCAGTGATTTCATTACTGGGTGAATGGTTTAACACAATTGCATTATTCTTTTTGATTTTAGAATATTCTGGTTCAGAATTTTTACTTGGCGTATTATTTTCTGTTAGAATGGCATTATTCGCTTTGTCACAACCAATCAACGGATTGCTTGCTGACCGTATGAGTAGGAAAAAATTGATGTTGTGGGCGAATATATTTCAAGTATTTCTGGCACTTTCATTCTTGTTCGTCGATGGTAAAGAAGACATGTGGTGGCTCATCGCAATGTCCGGTCTCATGATGCTGTTACATGGAGTATATGTCACAGCTGAACGCGCCGCACTCCCAAATATTGTTGATGAAGATGATCTGATTACGGCTAACGCTATTGACAGCGCGTCATGGTCCACTGCTCTATGTCTTGGAGCAATGCTTGGCGGAATAATTGTGAGTATTTTCGGGACAGACCTAGCATTTATTATCGATTCATACACATTTTTGTTATCATCACTATTGCTTATTCCGCTCACATTTGAACAGAAATACGATGAATCAGTAAAGGGACCACTGATAAAAACCGCAATTAGTAATATCAAAACTGGTTGGGCAAGGATATATCATGATAAAAAATTACTGAGAATAGTATTTGCCAAGTCTTCTTGGAATTTGGCTGGAGCCGGCCTAGCTGGAGTGTTCCTAGTTCTCGCAGGCGGTAAATTGACTGGTTATGGGGCTGCATTCGGCTTTGGCTTGTTTTTCTTCGCACGGGGTATTGGAACGGGTATTGGACCACTCATTGCTAGAGCTGTCTTCAAAGATCGAACAAAATGGCCATCATTAATCGGGATTTTAGTGTCGATATCTGGATTCTTTTACTTTCTCCTTGGCATTACTCTCGATATATATCTCCCCCTAACTGTGGCATTGATTATTTTAGCACACTCTGCTAGTGGAGGAAATTGGGTCTTATCCACAGTGCTTACGCAAATGTGGGTTGAGGATGAGGTCAGAGGTCGAGTGTTTTCTATTGACATGCTAATTCTTGGTGGAACGGCTGCATTTTCTACCTCGATTGCTGGATATCTAGTTGAATATCAAAACCTATCATTGCAGACAGGATTTATTTCTTTCTCCTTCATCATGATTATGTGTGGTATGATTTTCACCTACTGGCGCCCAGATATCGATTCTGCTCTTGAACAATAGCCTCTAAGAACTCCGTCGCTTGGCTTGAACCATGGAGGCTGACTGGAATGTCTTGAGGGACTGTTTGGTTCAGGGTATTCCATCTATTTTACCTGAGCATCCAGGTCTCGACGAGACTGTTGACCACGCCCCTAGTAGACGTCAAGTTCTAAACAAGCCTGACAAGATTCTTGCGCTAAAGAATGCATTGCGATACTTTGACCCACAATTTCACCAAATATTAGCAGAGGAATTCCTTAATGAGTTGGAATCATTTGGCCGCATAACAATGCAGCGATTCAGGCCGACAGAATATGCTATGAGGGCGTATCCTATCGAGGCCTACCCCGCAAAATCCAAGCAAGCAGCAGCAATAATGCTGATGATAATGAACAATTTAGACCCGGCAGTAGCACAATTTCCTCATGAATTGATTACCTATGGCGGTAATGGCTCGGTGTTTCAAAATTGGGCGCAATATCGGCTGGTCATGCAATACCTTGCTCAAATGAATGATAATCAAACACTAGTAATGTATTCTGGTCACCCGCTTGGTTTGTTTCCCTCAAATGAGCACGCTCCACGAGTCGTCGTGACTAATGGCATGGTTATACCTAACTACAGTAGTCGTGACGATTATGAAAAAATGAATGCCCTTGGAGTTTCCCAGTATGGTCAAATGACGGCTGGATCATACATGTACATTGGTCCACAAGGGATTGTCCATGGAACTACGATAACTTTGCTTAACGCTGCTAGAATGCACCTAAATTTACCTCCTGAAAAAGACTTAGCCGGCATTACATTTGTGACCTCTGGACTTGGTGGTATGTCCGGCGCTCAAGCCAAAGCTGCGGTTATTTCGGGGGCAGCATGCATAGTTGCCGAGATGAACGAACATGCTGCTGTAAAACGGTATGAACAAGGGTGGCTGACCAACATCTCTCGGGATGTTGATGAATCAATCGATTTGATGATGGATGCTGCACAAAGAGGTGTTCCAATCTCGGTTGGTCATATCGGCAATATTGTGGAATTATGGGAGCGAATAGTTGAGCGTGACATCTGCATTGACCTCGGTAGCGACCAAACATCACTCCACAACCCCTACCAAGGAGGCTATTTTCCGGCAGACTATACCTACGATGAAAGCTCAGCAATGATGTCTAATGACCCAGAAAAGTTCGCTAGAGAAATACGAAAAACCTTGATTCGTCATGCAAATGCTATTAATTTACTAGCAGAACAAGGCATGTTTTTTTGGGATTATGGTAATGCTTTCTTATTAGAAGCGTCACGAGTTGGAGCAGATGTTCTGAAGCCTGATGGTCAGTTTAAATATCCTAGCTACGTTGAAGACATAATGGGTCCTATATGCTTTGATTATGGGTTCGGCCCATACCGGTGGGTATGTACTTCTGGTAACCCAAGCGACCTCGCTAAGACTGATGAAATCGCAAAAAGTGTGCTGCAAGAACTTGCTGGTTGCGCAACATCTGAAATTCTACAACAACTTACCGATAACATTAGGTGGATTGAACAAGCAGGACAAAATGAATTAGTTGTCGGTAGTCAGGCAAGGATACTATACGCTAATGACGAAGGTCGGCGTAAAATCGCATTAGCGATGAATGAAGCAATACGTTGCGGTGAGATTTCCGCACCAATAGTACTAGGCCGGGATCATCACGATGTATCTGGAACTGATAGTCCATACAGAGAAACCGCGAATATCAAAGATGGTTCAATGTTTACTGCTGATATGGCCGTACAGAATTTTGTCGGCGATGCATTCAGAGGCGCTACATGGATAAGTCTCCATAACGGTGGCGGTGTCGGCTGGGGCGAGGTAATAAACGGTGGATTTGGTATGCTAATTGATGGTAGTGATGCTGCTGCTGAGCGAATAAATTCAATGCTACATTGGGATGTTAACAATGGTGTGGCGCGAAGAGCTTGGGCGCGAAATCCAGGGGCAATTTCAGCAATTAATACTGCGATGGAAGAGAACGAGTTGCTCAAAGTGACATTACCTAGTTTGACCGATGATGCAATCTTTGATGAATTAATGAAGTGATTACATGGAACAAAATGTTGCTCTAGATGGTAGTACTATTTCGCCAGCTGAGGTAATGGCGGTGGTAAATGGTAAGGCAATACTCGAACTTACCGAAGGGGCTTGGAACCGAATAATTCGTGCTCGAGGGACAGTTGATGAGATACTAGCTTCAAATGAAACTGTCTATGGAATTAATACTGGTTTTGGCTCCTTGGTTAATACCAAAATTGACCCCGAGCAATTACAAGAATTACAAGTAAACTTGATTCGGTCACATGCCACCGGACTCGGCGAACATATGGGAAAGAATGCCGTCAGAGCAATGATGATTGCTCGTATCAATTCTTTTGCCAAAGGATTCTCCGGAGTTCACCCGAATATAGTTCAACAGTTAATTGATTTTGTGAATTTACAAATTACGCCTTATGTTCCACGCATTGGTAGCCTTGGAGCAAGTGGCGATTTAGCACCATTGTCGCACATGGCACTTACATTAATTGGCGAGGGAAAGGTTGTCAAAGACGATGGTGAGATTAGCAATACTCGAGAGGTGTTAATTGACAAAGGGCTAATTCCAATTGAGTTACATGCAAAGGATGGGTTATCATTAATCAACGGGACTAGTCAAATGCTGAGTTACTCGATATTATCTTTAGATATACTCAACAACCTACTGCCTATTGCCGACGTGATATATTGTGCTAGTTTAGACGCATATGGTGGCACGATGGCCCCAAATGATGCTAGAGTGCACGATGCCAGACCGCATCCTGGTCAATCTACGGTGGCCAGACGTGTGAGGCAAATAATGGCTGATTCTAAAATTCAACAATCCAATTCCGATTACAAGCGGGTTCAAGACCCATACTCATTTAGATGCGCACCCCAAGTTCAAGGTGCTGTATACGAAGCTCTCCTCGGCATGCACTCCACTGTCGACATCGAACTTAACAGTGCTACGGATAACCCTCTAATATTTCCAGAAGCGTCGTCTTTGCAGGAGCGTGTTGTCTCACAAGGAAATTTTCATGGCGAAGTATTAGCCCTCTGTGCCGATAGGATGGCACTGGCTCTATTTGAGCTAGGTTCAATTTCAGAACGTCGCATGGACCAGTTGCTGGATGCCAATAAAAGTGATCTGCCACCATTCCTAGCCTCTACCACAGGTTTGGAATCAGGTTTCATGATAGTTCAGTATAGCGCTGGAGCAGCATTGGGCGAATTGCACGGTCACTCAGCACCAAGGACAGCATTCTCAACCTCTACATCAGCCGGCCAGGAGGACCACGTCAGCATGGGTGCAACTGCGTGTTGGAATCTTTACCAAGCATGTCACAGAATATCAGAAGTACTTGCTTGCGAGTTACTCATCGCTTCAGAAGCAATGACTTACAGCAATCTAGAATCTTCTTCATTTGTCAAATCCCTGATCAAGTTATCTCGGACAATCGCACCAGAATTAGATGGAGATCGTTCTACTAGTGAAGAGATAAATCAAATTGCAATGCATTTGAGAGATGGTTCTTGGCTGGCTCGCATTGAGGCAGAAAATGGGAAATTGTCACGGTGAAGAGTAGTATTTTTTCTCTAACTCATCTAAACCCGTTAACTGTCTAACTCTAAACATATCAACGGCAATTTGTGTAGCATCCAAATACTGTTGATTGGCGTGTATAAATCGCTCAATCTCCGTCGCTCTTCTTACTTTTTCTTCGACTAGTTTATACAACTGATATGCATCTTTTTGTTGATATGCTAGTGCTGGTTCAATTACTGATACGTCTAGACCAAGTCGTCGCCATTGTAGTATTCTCTTGACTAATATCTCTCTAGTGAATCCAAACTCCGGTAATTTTGCTAGATACGCCAATCGAGGACCGCCATCGATGCCCAATTCGTGCTGGAATAGCGTATCAGCTGGTTCATCTGGGTTTGATAATTCTTCATTAACAACAACTATATCAGGTGATTTAACAATTATTTTTTCTGTAAGATATTGTAGTTTTACCATCCAATCAGAATCAAAAGCTAAAGCGTCAATGCATATTACCAACACATCGTTACTTGCTTTAATCCTATCAAACAACAATGACAATGACGCTAGTAAGTTGTTTGACGTAGTTTCATCATTTATCAATTCCAAGCCATCGAGGATGAAAAAATTGCTCTCATCGTCACTACTGTGCTCGATAATTCGTGAAATTTCTGCTAGATTAGGTGCTATTGAATTTCCTTCGGTTTGCTTGGTAATCCAATAGTTTGACACCATGGATAAATCTAATTTCTCTATTAAGCGTCGAGTTGGCAACCTAGTAAACAAGGTAAAGCGATAATCATGATTAAGCTCAATCAACATTTCTAGTTCTGCAATAAAGCGTTCGTAGGTAGAAAAATCGTAGAGGTAAACACTACCACGACATACCTCCATTGGGTCACCTGTTTACCAATAAGACCAATCATATATACATTTGAGCCTAATTTACCAGTCAATCATTATATCATGGGTTGTTATGCGATAATTGGGTGTGACAATGTCGGATACCGAAAGTAAAGAAGTCCCTATGGCAGAATGTGGTTCGTGCAGAGCAATTATTCCACTTGATTCAAAAAAATGCTCCGAATGTGGTATAGGTTTCTCTGGCGTTTCAGACCAAGCACTGGGTGAGTGCGGCGCGTGTAATGCACTTGTGCCCATTGAATCAAAAAGTTGCCCTGAATGTGGGGTTTATTTTGTTGCGGATGACGTAATTACTGTACTGAGTGAATGGTTTGACAACACTGGCATAGAACCAGGGATGCTTTTTTCTAAATTTGATTCTGATTCGGATGGTTCTATCAATGCTGAAGAATTGAAGGATGGTCTACTAAAGATGAATCTAGCTGATTTACCCCCATCGCAAATTGATCGATTAATAACTGAAGTTGATACAGATAATGACGGCGTGATAAGCCTAAATGAGCTTGTTGCCGCTGTCTCTGGTGAGGATGCAGTTGCGGCTGAAAGCACACAAACCGCGACAAAGCAATACTCTGAGAATGTATTTGAAAGAATCATAAAGAAATTTGCTATCAAAGATAGGGAAGATTTCCTTTCATATGCAGCAGCATACGATGAAAACGAGAATGATTACCTAACTGAGGCCGAGTTGAAGTCGGCAGCCGAGGCATATTCGGCTGATACCACTCGGCAAACGGAAATTGTATCGACTACCGAAGAGGAACAAATGTCACAAATTGACGAATCAGATAAAACCTCGCAAAACGATGAAAAAACCGAGGACGAAACTGAAGTTGAAACACCAGAGAAAGTTGATGATTACCAAGACGATACCAACGAGGAGGATGATTTGGAAGCAGGGGATACGGTGGAGGAAGAATCTACCGAGGATATCGAAGAACATCATGATTCATCCGATGAATATCTCAAATCTCTGGTAGTGGCGGCTAGCGAACAAGACATGTCAATCAGGAGCATGTTCGAATCTCTAGACTTAGACGAAGATGGGTTGATAGATGGTCCTGAACTACAGAAAGGTATCAGTGCCATTGCGGGAAATTATCTTTCTCCTGGCGATATAATGGGAATAATATCCCTTGTTGACAAAGATTCTGATGGTAGAATCAATGCATATGAACTAATTGAGGTTATTGAGGCAATGGATGTTGACATGGAATCAGACGTGGTTAAACGACCATTTGATTTACTGACTGAATTTATGGACTCTTTGGAAATCAATGTTGGCTCTTTCTTCCGCAAACTTGACAAGAATGGTGACGGCAAGATCAACCGTGTTGAGCTCACAGAATCCCTGAAGAAACATGCAGGTAACGACACTGATGATAATACCATATCTGAACTAATCGACATGTTTGATGATGATGGGGATGAGGCAATCGATTTGATTGAATTCATAAGTGTAATTGAGGACAGTAGCGATGAGGAAATCGATGAACAAGCATCACTTTCTGCACCAAAAGAATTCCCGTCAAAGTGGCAAAAGCGCATGATTTCAAAACGCTGGAAAGATGTGGTATGGCCACTAATTCACACAGGTTTTGCTTTCTTCATTCTTCTCTGGGTAGTTAATGGAACTTTAGCGCCATTTGTTGACGGAAACGGCGGAACAGTAATCCTCGATACAGAATTTGGCCAAACCATCGGCGAAGACAATACAGTGTATGTTAATGGCGAACCATACCCATGTGATGATGCTGTTCAAATTGGCGGCTGTGAAAATTCACTAACACCACTTGCGGGAGAGGGTGGAGAGTTGTCGATGCCTGCAGGATTTTATTGGGATGGTATTCTTTTTATTATATTGGGATCCATTGGTCTAATTGGTAGTTTATTCACCCAGTTATCACTGGTTCCAGCATGGCGGGCTAGAGTAAAAGCCATGCGCGAAAATGAGGCTGAAAAAGAGGAAGTTGCACAAGCATTGGATGATGAAAGCAACAACGAAGATAAAGATGGTTTAGATGAACAAATTGAAACTGAAGTTGTTGATGATTCTGATGAATCGAACGAAACCGATGATGAGGATTATGATGATGAGATAGACATCGGTTCATACATTGGATTGATGCTCGAAGATGAGGAAGTTTTTGGAACCATAATTGAGTTTGATGATGATGAAGGTCTAGTTACTATAGAAGAGGATGGAACTGGCGATTTGGTAACAGGCTATCAAGATGATATGTTTCTAGAAGATTGACATGGCTGAAGATGTTCTCGACCAATTCACTGGAATGTCCATTTGTCCAGTATGCGGAAGCATCGAGAAAAAGGGCTCATTTCGGTGCCTAGGCTGCGGAGCATTTCACTCTAACGCGCATTTAGTCGATAGAGATGCACCACCGCCACAACATGAAAAACCCCAAGAAACTGACCTGCAAAAGATCAATCCATTGGCTTACTCAATGGGTCCAAATCAAAAAATTGTTGAAGAGGAATTCGAGCAAAGTGAAGATGTTGTAGATTGGCAAGGAGGGTCAACAGATTTTTCATTCAAAGACGATACCGAGCTATCGGAGAATAATAAACCAGACAAGGTTGTTACAGGAAATGTTGAGGAACTATGAAATATAGTTTTTTGCCAATCCAGTGAAGAATAGTATACAAATTATTTGAATAATAATTCAGTGTATTTCATGGTGGGCTCGGAGAGAATTGAACTCTCGATCTTCGCCATGTCAAGGCGACGTCATAACCCCTAGACCACGAGCCCTA
>MDTD01159885.1_pt1 | contig 15403 bp, 16 predicted proteins | sample 811221 | NCBI WGS metagenome assembly MDTD01 (sample SAMN05326646, study PRJNA326480) | marine metagenome | isolation source: seawater | place: Pacific Ocean: South West | collected 2011
ACGTTGATAGGCTGGATGTGGAAGCGCAGTAATGCGTGCAGCTGACCAGTACTAATAGCTCAATTGGCTTGATTTATGCACTGAAAAAAATTTTCATTTATATAGATTATTAAAATAAAAATTTGTTAAAAAATATAATTAAAAATTCCTAACAAAAATAATTAAGCATTATTTAAAATTGGGATTAGCAACTTATTCAAATTAGTTTTCCAAACATGTATTGATCATATCTTTTTTTGTTAAAAAGGATTTGTTTTTTTAATACACCCTCTCTTTTAAAGCCATTTTTTTTTAACACTTTTATAGAACCTTTGTTGATAGAATAACACCCTGCAGTAATTTTTCTTAATCCAATTTTTTTTGAATAAGCAAGAATTTGCCTGATAGCAATTGTTGCATATCCCTTCCCAACATATTTTTCCTCACCTATAAAGTATGAGATATCCGCTGTTTTATGTATTTTGTTTATATAACCCAGTTTTATGTTGCCAATATGAATATTTTTGAAAAAAATCCCGTAGAGTATATTATTTTTAGATTTATTTATTGTTTTTACAAATTTTTTAATCTTTGATTTTGTATGTTTTTCATATTTTTGCTCTGTATACTTATGCACCTCATAATCATTCATCCATTTCAGATAATTTGAACTAATATGTTTCTTTTCAGAAAGTTTTTTTAATTTAATCAATTTAATTTAGTTTTTAATTGAATTAATTATATATTAAAAGTTTAAAAATTAGTTAGATATAATTATTTCAGCAAATTGAGAAAAGGCGGTTCTTGCAAAATTTGATTTCTGAAGGAAAAATAAGTCCTAAATAAGCTGAGTGTTACTAAAATTTCCACAAATAATCTAAATTTATTAAGCAATCTATAGAAACTAACTTTTTAAAATATTTAAAAGATAAATGGTTATTTTTGTTGTTTATTCTTTACTTGTTCAATAATTGAACTTATAATGTTCAATAAATGAACACAAGTAAAAAACAAGATAACTTAAATATTTTAAGAAAAATACAAAAGCATCCGAGTTTGAATCAGAGGAAAATGGCAAAAGATTTAAACTTCAGTCTCGGAAAACTAAATTATTGTTTAAATGAATTGAAAAAAAAGGGATTTATTAAAATACAAAATTTTAAAAAAAATAAGTCTAAAATTAAATATATTTACATTTTAACACCAAAAGGAATTTCAGAAAAAACAAAAATGACAATTAATTTTATGCAAAGAAAAATGAAAGAATATGAAGAGTTAAAAAAAGAAATAGAATAATTTTATGTGGGTTGTTGCAAAAATAAAAAGTAATGAAACAAATCTTTTTTTAAAGGATTTAAAAAATAATCTTACTGGGAATTTTAAATATTATTTTCCTAAGACCAAAAAAACAATAAAGAAAAAGCAAAAATTTATTGATAAAAGTATAAATCTACTTGATCAATATTTATTTATTTATCATGAAAAATTTCAAGATCCAAATTTAATTAAATACCTTAAAAACCTAAGAGGGCTTACATATTTTTTAAATAATTATAACCTTTGTCAAACAAATATAAAAGATTTTATAAATTTATGTAAAAATAATGAAGACCAAGATGGATTTGTAAAAAAAAGCTTAGTTGATTTGTTACCTAATAAATTTTACAAATTTAGAAATGGACCATTTGAGTCATTTATTTTTCAATTGATTGAAAAAAGTAAAAATAAAATAAAAATTAAAGTTGGAAGTTTTGACAACTTATTAATTAAAAATAATTACGATTACGACACAGTCTAATTATTGTACTGGTTTTATGATATACCACATACCATTTAAATGCTATGTGGAGTGCGGAGCATTGGTTAAGTTGTGATAATTTATAAATTCAAAAATTTAACGAATTTTTCTCTTAAACTAATTATAAAATTTAATAATAAAATTTCTGATATTTTTAAGAATGTATTTTTGTAAAATAAAAATGAAATTTAAAAAAATTGATATTGATGAATAAATTGCTTTTTTTTTCAGGTTCAAGATCTGAGTCAAGTTTATTAATTCCTATAATTAAAAGTTCTTCAAAAAAAGCAAAGTGTGGAATTGTAATTGGGGGTTCACATACAAGTAAAATTTTTGGAAATACATTTAAAGAATTTAGAGATATTAAAAATACTAGAAAATATTTTATTAAACATAATTTCAAATCATTATCAAAACATGAAATTAATTTATATAGTTCTAAAATTTTATTAAATTTACAAAAAATAATAGCAAAATTTAAACCTGACGCAATTATCTTATTAGGGGATAGATGGGAAAGTATGATGGTTTCAGTTTGCGCCCTGCATAATGAGATACCAACTGTACATATACATGGAGGAGAAAAAACTTCTGGTTCTATGGATGATATTTATAGACACTGTATTTCAAAAATGTCTTTATTACATTTTGTATCTCATAAAGATTATAAAAAGAGATTAATTCAGCTCGGAGAGGATAAAAAAAATATTTATATTTCAGGAAGTATAGGTGCAGAAAATGTTAAAAAACATAATTTTCAGACAAAAAAAAGTATAGAAAAAAAATTTAAAATTAAATTTAATTTAAGAAATATTTTAATAAGTATTCATCCTGAAATTAATTTTAAAGTCACTAACTTAGGAGTACTAGAAAGGTTTATTTCTACAATATCAAAAGACAAAAATAACAATATCTTTATTACTATGCCTTCAATTGATAGTAATAGCATAGAAATGCACAGGTCACTGAAAAATCTTACAAAAATTAAAAATATTTTCTATATAAAATCTTTTGGTAAAGATTATTATTTATCATTTCTCAAACATTGTGATTTTATAATTGGAAACTCTTCTAGTGCAATATACGAAGCACCAAGTCTCAAAACATTTGCAATTAATATAGGCGATAGGCAAGCAGGAAGACTTCAAAGTGGAGGTGTTTTTAATGTTCCATACAACTTTGGTAAAATAATTAAAATTTTTAAAAAATTATCTAAAATAAATAATCAAAAATTTTTTTATAAATTTAAAAATATTTTCTATAAAAAAAATACTTCTGAAAATATTACAAATAAAATTTGCAGTTATAATTTTAAAAAAACAAAAAATAAGATTTTTATTGATATAAAATTTAATGATAAAAACTAAAAAAGATTTAAAAAAATTCACAGTAAGTCAAAAAGCTTCTATTTCTGGTGTGCTAAAAATATTAGAAAAAAATAGATCCGGAATATGTTTAATTTTAAACAAGAGTAATAACAAACTTATAGGAATATTGACTGATGGAGATATAAGAAGATTACTTTTAAAGGGAAAAAATTTATCAACTTCTATAAACAATTATATTAACAAAAAATTTATTTTTTCATATGCTGGAAAGAATAAAATAGAGTACGAAATAATTTTAAAAAAAAATAATATTTTACAATTACCAATTTTAAATAGACAAAAAAAATTAATTGGTATTTTTTTAAAAGAGAATCCTAAAATTAAAGATTTACCCAATCCAATTGTAATAATTGCCGGCGGCCTAGGAACTAGAATGGGAAAGTTGACAAAAAATATTCCCAAACCTATGCTAAGTGTTAAAGGAAAACCGATAATTGAAAATGAAATATTAAGATTGAGAAATTTTGGTTTTAAGAAAATTTTTATTTCAGTTAACTATTTATCTGAAAAAATAATAAATTATTTTAAAGAGGGTCAAGACTGGGAACTGAATATTTCATATCTTAAAGAAAACAAAAAACTTGGAACTGCTGGTCCTTTATCGTTAATAACTAAAAATGAGATTAAAAAAGATTTTATAGTTATTAATGGTGATTTGATATCAAATATTGATTACAAGGAATTATTAAAATTTCATAAAAGAAAAAAATATGACGTTACACTATGTGTTAGAAATCATATACAAAAAATAGACTATGGAATAGTCAATGTAAATAAAAGAGGACTCAATATAATAGATGAAAAACCAAAAATTAATTATTTGATAAATTCTGGAATATATGTTTTCAAAAAAAAAGTTTTAAATTCTCTACAGCGTAATAAAAAAATAGATATGAATAGTTTTATAAATCTTCTTAGTAAAAAAAGATTCAAAATAGGTTGTTTTTTTATTTATGAGCAAGTTTTAGATATTGGTAATAAAGTTCAGTATAAAAATATAAAACAATAATTAAATCTAATGATTAATAAATTTAGTGTGCTAGGAATAATTCCCGCAAGAGGAGGAAGCAAAGGTTTAAAAAATAAAAATTTAGTTAAATTAAATAATTTTCCTTTAATATACTGGCCAATAAAAGCTCTTAAGAAATCAAAGTATGTAGATAATTTTATATTATCTACAGATAGCAAAAAGATTTCTAGAGTTGCAAATCGATTTAATTGTAAAACGCCTTTTTTTAGACCCAGGTCAATTTCTAAAGATAATTCTTCCTCAATTGAATTGATTATTCATGCCTTAAAATATTATATAAATCGAAATATCAATTATGATTATATCGTGTTATTGGAGCCAACCTCTCCGCTAACTACTGCTTTTGATATAGACAAAGCCATTAAAATGTTACACAGAAAAAGATCAATCGCTGACTCTATTGTTGGGGTTTCAAAAAATATTAATCATCATCCAAATTTTAATTATAAAATTAATAAAAAAGGACTAATTAAATTCAATAAAAAAACTTATAGTCAACGGAGACAAAATTTAACCGACAATTTTTTTCTTGATGGTTCACTTTATATTTCAAAAGTTTCATCAATTTTAAAGTCAAGGACATTTTATCATAATAAGACTCTAAGTTTTATCACCCCTAAATGGAAGTCTTTTGAACTTGATGATAAAGTAGATTTAATTATCTTAAACTCACTTATGAAAAATAAACAAAAATTATGAAAAAAAATCTAGGTCAGAAATTTTTAAAGAAAGCAAAAAAAATAATTCCTGGAGGAAATCAACTACTATCAAAAAGAAGTGAAATATTTTTGCCGAATCATTGGCCAAATTATTATAATAAAGCGAAAGGTTGTGTAATTTGGGATTTGAATAACAGGCCTTATTATGATTTTGCAGGAATGGGTGTAACAGCCTGCACATTAGGTTATTCTAATAAAATTATTAATAATGCGATTATCACTGCAGCAAACAGTGGTTCACTAACTACTTTAAATGCTTTAGAGGAATATGATTTAGCAAAAATATTCTTAAAAATTCATAAATGGGCTCAAATGGCAAAATTTTGTAAATCTGGTGGAGAAGCCTGTTTGACTGCAATAAGGATTGCAAGAGCATATTCAAAAAAAGAAAAAATTGCTTTTTGTGGATATCATGGTTGGCATGACTGGTATATTTCAGCAAATCTTGAAAATAAAAAAAATTTAAATAGACAATTATTGCCAGGATTAAAAACAGAGGGTGTTTCAAAATCATTTAAAGGATCTATTTTTCCATTTAATTATAATGATATTGAAAGTTTACATAAAATCTTAAAGAAAAAAGAAATTGGTATTATTATTATGGAACCAATGCGATCTACTCCTCCAAAAAATAATTTTTTAAAAAAAGTAAGAAAGTTAGCAAATAAGTATGGTTGTATTTTAATTTTTGATGAAATCACTTCAGGTTTTCACGACCATTATGGTGGAATACATTTAAAATATAAAGTAACGCCAGATATAGCTATCTTTGGAAAATCAATTGCTAATGGTTACCCGATATCAGCTATTATTGGAAAAAAGAAAATTATGAATAAATCGCAAGACTCCTTTATTAGCTCCACGATGTGGACAGATAAAATTGGTTTTTCAGCATCAATAAAAACTTTAGAATATATGAAAAAAAATAAGATACAAAAAAAAATAATAAAGATTGGTAAATTAATTAAAAAATTTTGGAGAGACTCGTCTAAAAAACACAAAATAAAAATTTTGATATCAGGGCAAGACTCAATGCCATATCTTACTTTTGACTATAAAAATAATTTAGAAATCTCAACTTATTTTACACAAGAAATGTTAAAAAGAGGTTTTTTAGCATCGAATTTAGTTTCAGTAACTGAAGCTTACAACGATCAGGTTTTAAAAAAATATAAAATTAATTTTAACAATGTAATGATTAAAATCTCAAAACTTTTATTAAAAGGTGAAAAATTTCCGTTAATGGGACCCATAAAACATTCTACCTTTAGGAGGTTAACTTGAAAAATGATAATTTAAAAAAAAATAATATTGTCATTTTTGGAGGAAGTGGTTTAATTGGCTCAACAATCTCAAATGAACTTTTCAAAAACAATAATATAATTAATTTTGATTTAAAAAAAAATGCAAATGTACCAACAGTCATAATTAAAAAAATCAATTCTAATACAATCAAGTATTGTTTAAATTATGCAAAAAAGAAGTTAAAAAAAATAGACGTATTAATTGTATGTATATATCCAAAAAAATACCTCCCAAACAACATGGAGACCTCAAAAGTAAAAGCAAAAGATTATTTAAATGATATAGAAAACCATTTTGGAAGTTTTTTAGAAATAAATTTACAATTCTTAAATTATTTTAGAAAAATTAAGTCTGGAAACATTATTAATTTTTCATCAATATATGGGAGCTATAATCCTAGGTTTGAAATATATAAAAATATTAAAATGAATGTACCCTTTAGCTATGCTATTTCAAAAAATTCAATTATTTCTATGAGTAAATTTTTTGCAAAAGAGTATCTTAAAGATAATTTAAAAATCAATACAATCTCTCCCGGGGGAGTTTTTAATAAACAAAATCCAACCTTTTTAAGAAGATATTTAAAATTTTGTAGAAATAAAAAAATGATGGGTCCAGACAAAATTATCCCAGTAGTAAAAATGTTAGTATCAAAAAAATCTGACTTTATAACAGGTCAAGACTTTATAATAGATGATGGTTTTACCTTATAGAAAATTGTGCAAGCTTTCTTAGTAGATCAAGATTTAGATTATCCTAGTTTAATCGGTGCAAAAATAATTTATACTAATTATATTAACTATATATGTTCAGAAAGTAGCAATAAATTTTATTTATTTAATAATAAAAATAAATTTTTTGAAGAAGAAGATTTTTCTGAAACATTTTTTCAAGAATGGTTTAGAGATGAAAAAAAAAAGGACAATTTCTCAAACGAAGTTTCAATTGTCCAAATACTAAACAGACTAACTTTTTTTTCATTATTAAATGATATAAAAAATTTTAATGCTCTTAAATATTGGACAAATAAATTTTCTAAAATAAAAATAATTACTTCGTCAGAAAGTATAAAAAGAGTTAGTTATTACTTTGATAATATAGAGGTAGTTAAAGATTATACATTAAAAACTAATAATTCAAATTATATTCCCTCAGCACCTGAAAGAAAAAATTATTTTTTTTTTAAAATGGGTTTAAAAAATCAAATTGTATCTTTATTTGAACGATTTTTAAAATTTAGATTTAAAAAAAATAAATACTTAGCTTTTATTGATAAAAGAGTTAACTCAAATTTTTTGAAAACAAAAAATACTTTATTTCTAAATGATAAGAAATTTCTTAAAGGATTTTATCTTCATAATCACAATCATCATTTAAAATTTAATAAAAATATATCTAATTATTCAAATTATAAAACATCATTATACTTATTCAAAAAATATTTTAATGAAAATGAGTCTAATTTCTTAAACAGAATTTTTTTCAATTTAGTAAACCAAGAATTTTACAGAAATAAAGATCTAATAATTAAAGCATATAATTGTATTGATAAAACTCTCAAATTTTATAAACCAAAAGGATTAATTTTAAATTCTGCAAACGATTGGATAACATCAATTTTTTTACAATTATCAACTAAGTACAAAATAAAAAAATTTTTGTTATTAGATGGATATAATTTTTTCAATTCAAATTTAAATATTCCTAAAAATATTCTTAACAATGAATATTACGATTATTATTTTGCTTATGGAAAAGCATTTTCTAAAAATTTGTTAAAATATGGAATTAATTCAAAAAAAATTATACAAATTGAAATACCTAAATTTAATATTAATACTTTTAAAAAAAAAATTATTTTTGATTGCTGCATTGTTTCTTACAACCCTTATATCTTTAGTTTAAACACTACTTGGGATAGTAAAATTATTACAGAACTAGAAATCTTACATGTTTTAAATAAATTACAATTAAAAAAAATTTGTATAAAAGTGAAAAATTCCCACGATTCTCTTAAAAAAAATAGTATTGTTTCAGTTGATAAAATCTACGAATTATATGCCAAGGTTTACAACGAAAAACTTAACTTATCTATTTCTTTACAAGAGGGTGAGTTAAAAAATTCAATATTAAAATCTAAAATATTAATAGGCGGTATATCGACTTCAGTTCTAGAGTCAAATTTACTTAATACTCCATATTATGTGTACGAACCAATTAATAATGGGATAAAGGATAGTTTTTTAGACAGTCTTTTTTTAATAGAGAAAAAATTTATCATAAGAACTAACAAAGATCTTTTTTTAAAAATAAAACAAAATAATTATTGCAAACTAAATCTTAATCATGAAAATAAAGGTAGTAGGTCATCAGATTTGGATCTTAATCTTTATATTTAATATAAATGAAAAATAGATATTTTTTTTTATTTGCTCCTGTTACATCTGGATCTACATTTTTAACTAAAATTTTGAATTTGTTTGAAAATACATTGGGTATACCAGATGCTTTATTTGAATTTTTTAAGTTTATAATTCAAAAAAAAAATAAAAAAAAAATTTCAAATAAAATAAAAATAGAATCCGTTTATTTTTCAAAAAATTCCACTAATTACTTACAAAATTGTAAAAATATAAATCTTAATAAAAAAGTTAAAAAAAAAGATTTAGAAGTTATTAAAGATAGAATAATTCATAATTCATATTTTACTCCTGAATTTTCAAATAAGCTTAAATCACTGTCTGGAAAAAATTATAAAATAGTTTTTTTTAATCTTATCAAAAAACTTAAAAAAATTTATGGTAATACAAAAACAATTAACATATGCTTAAAACATGCTTGGATTGAGGATATTTCTTTGAGCATCTTAAAATATTTTAATAATTCTCGTTTAATCTTTCTTATTAGAGATCCAAGAGATGCTATCTTATCTCAATATAAAAAAAATGTTTTTGATATACTTATGCTATCGAGGCATCATAGAAAACATATAGCTTATGCTTTGTTGTTAAAAAAAAAATATAAAGATAGAGTAATGATTGTAAAATATGAAGATCTTATTTTAAATAATAAGATTATTTTAAAAGAATTGTCAAATTTTCTTAATAAAAAAATTAGTAAAAAGAGTACTTCACAAATTAAATGGAATTTTGATGCAGTCGATAAATGGAAAAAAAAACCAAAAAAAAGTAAATATATTAAACTCATTAATCAACTTTTAAATTTTGAATTAAAATATCTGGGATATGAAAATGATATTAATGAAATTAATGATAATGAATTTAGATTGTTATTTAAAGATTGTTTAAAAAGTTTAAATAAAAAATATGATTTAAATAAAGAAATTAAAAATGAAAATTATAGAAAATCTTTGTTTTTTAATAAGCTGCCTAAAAACAAAAAAATTATAAATAATTATTTTTTATTTAAAGAAGTTTATAATATTTTAAAATATAAAAATTTATGTAAATAAATTACCTTTTTCAAAAAATTTTTAAAATATTAAAATTGTTTCTAGTCAAATATGAAAATAATAAATAAGAAAATAGATCTTAAGAATTTGAAAATTAACTAAATATTAATTATGAAAAATAAGGTTTAAGAGAGAATAATTACTTAACACAAGATTAAAAAAAATACAGAAAAGTTTATTTTTTTTCAGAAGGGCTATAGTCTAAATAATTTGATGAAATATCTAAAATTAATTTTAAAAAAATCTTTGGGTGCGATAGGGTATTTTTTAGCAAAAGTGTTTCCCAAAAATAATCGAATAATTTTTTTTGAAGATAATCAGGGAAATTTTAATTCAAATACAAAGCATCTATATTTATTTTTCTCTAAAAATAAAAAATTTTTTAAAAGCTATTGGCTCACATCAAATAAAAACGTCTATAATTTTTTAAAAAATCAAAAACTTGGAGTTATATATACTCAATCTCTAAAGATTTTTTTTTTAGCTCCTAGGGCAAAATACCTTTTTGGAATAGGTGTAAAGCCTACAAATTATCTAAATTTATTTTCAGGTCCATGTATAAAAGTAAATTTGTGGCATGGTTTTGGACCAAGAACAACTAATAGACCACCAAAATTAAATAAAAAATTTATAAATAAGATAATGAGTAGAAAAAATATAATTGATTCCATTAATACTTGGGATTATTTTTTTGTGCCCTCGGATTTTGCTAAAATAAGAATTGCAAAGAAGGAATATAAATTACCCAACAACAAGATAAAAGTATTTGGAAGCCCTAGATGTGATTTAATGTTTAAAAGCAACAAAAATTTTACAAAATTAGATCAAATTGATTTCTCAAAGAAAATAATACTATATGCACCAACATGGAGAACTGAATTGAAAGATAATTTTAAAATATTAGAGTTAATCAAAAATTTTAAAGATTTTTCAATATTTCTTAAAAAAAATAATTATGTTTTTTTATTTAATCTACATCCAATGTATAATGACAATGTACATTTTGATTTACCAGATAATATTAGATTTATAAATCCCAATCCATTTTTTGATATTAATGAAATTCTTCCAAAAGTTTCGATATTAATTTCCGATTATTCTTCAGTCGTAACTGATTATCTTTTAATAAAAAAAAAAGTTATATTTTTTTTACATGATTATAATAAATATTATAAAAAAATTGGTTTAATTGATGATTTTAAAAAAGCATTACCAGGGCGAGAAATTAACAATTATATTGAATTAAAAAAAGCGATTAAAAACAAAAAGTTCGTAAATAAAAAGATAACTAAAAATATTAAATTGCATTTAAAAAAATACTATGATGTAAAGTATAAAAATTCTTCTAAAAAAATATTTAATTTTATAAATAATATTTAATGTGTGGCATCTTATTTTCTAACGATTTAACAATATCACTAGATAATTTTAGAAGAGCTCTAAGTTTGATGAAACACAGAGGTCCAGATTATTCTAAATGTAGTATTATTAATAAATTTAAATTAGGTCATAACAGATTAGCAATTCAAGATTTAAAGAAAAGAAGTAACCAACCTTTTAAAATTGGAAATTATCACATTATCTTCAATGGTGAAATATATAATTTTAAAGATTTAAAAAGTCAGGAAAATTTTATTACTAGAACCTCTAGTGATACAGAAATACTATTGCTATTATATATTAAATACGGAAAAGACTGTTTAAAAAAATTAAATGGTATGTTTTCATTTATAATTTTTAACGAAAAAACGAAAAAATTTTTTGTCGCTCGAGATCGATTGGGTATAAAACCTTTGTATTATTGGATAGATAAAAAAAATTTCATATTTTCAAGTGAAATCGCTCCAATCTTGTATTTAAAAAATAATTCATTAGATCAGATGGGTCTTAGACAGTACAAAAAATTAAGAATGTGTCTTGGTCAACAAACCCTTTATAAAAATATCAAAATGTTTCCAGCTGGAAGCTATATGACAGAAAATAAATTTATTAATTCATATTGGAAACTTGATTTAAGTAAAAAAAAAAACCCATCTTTAGATCATGTTAAGTTTTTAATTGAGGACTCTGTTAAGATTAGAAATATTTCTGATGTTCCTGTTGGAACTTTTTTAAGTGGAGGGTTAGATAGCACTATAATAACAAATCTTACAAAGCCAAAATATTCATGGACCATAGGTTTTAAAGAACTAAATGAGTTTAATTGGAGTGATTTAGCAAACAGAAACATAAAATCTATTCATAAAAAACTAATGATTGATAATGTTGAATTTTTAAAAACTGCAAAAAAAATAATTCAAATACGTAAAGAACCTTTATGTGTACCGAACGAAGTAATGATTTATAAAATGAGTAAAAAAATGAAAAAATATAACACAGTTGTTCTTTCTGGTGAGGGAGCTGATGAACTATTTTTTGGTTACGATAGAATTTTTAAATTTTATAAAAGTAGAAAAATAATTAGTATCAAAGACTTTGATAGATTATATTGTTATGGTTCTAATAATGATGAGGAACTTATCAGCGATGTAATTAGTAAATTGCCTGGAAAAAAAGCTATCGACAAAATAACATATTTTATGCAAATTCATCATTTACATGGCCTTTTAAGGAGGTTGGATAACTCAACAATGTTGGCTTCTGTAGAGGGTAGAGTTCCATTTGTAGATCATAGATTGGTAGATCTTATAACAGGAACCTCATTTAGTTGGAAAATTAATTTGCAATCAAAAATGCCTCTCAGAAAAATTTTTAACACAATAATACCAAAAAAAATTATTCTGAGAGAAAAAATAGGTTTTCCGACACCATTAAATAATATATTTAAAACTAAAAACAATCCTTATGATTATTGGCTAAAATTTAATTTAAATAATTTAAAATGAAAAAAAAAATAATTGGATATACAGCAGGTGTTTTTGATTTATTTCATATTGGTCATTTAAAAATATTACAAAATGCTAAATCTATTTGCGATAAATTAATAGTAGGTGTTTCAACAGATGAACTAGTTTATAAATATAAAAAAAAAAAACCAGTTATTCCATTTTCTGAGAGAATTGAAGTTGTTAGGGCTATAAAATATGTTGATGCTGTTATACCACAAGTAGATTTAAATAAAATGGAAATTTGGAAAAAAATAAAATTTGATTTAATGGTTGTCGGAGACGATTGGTATAATTCAAAAAAATGGAAAAAAATAGATGACGATTTAATAAAAAAAAAGGTTAAAGTGATTTATTTTCCATATACCAAAAATACATCCTCAACTAAGATAAATAACATATTAGATAAATTTAGAAAATAATAAAAAATGTTAAAAGTAAATTCATCGATCTTTTTGGTTTGTAAGTTTAAAATATTTAGATATACAATAATTATTATATAAATGTATGAAAAATGATTTTGATTTAATTGATTTTTTTTTATTATTAAGGAAAGAGTTTAAATTAATATTTTTAACAACAATTATATTTTTTTTTTTATCTTTAATTTATCTTCAGTTTAATAACAAAAAATTTAATTTAAAGTTAGTAATTACACCCATATCAATTTCTCAATATGACAAAATTTATATTGAAAAAAACAACCTAAATATGAGGGAAATAGATGAAATAAGTCGTAACGATTATACCCCCCTCACAATATTTTATAGTTTTTTAAAAAAAATTGAAAATAATAATAAAATTGATGAATCGGAAACTAAGAATAATTACGAGATATATTGGAATTTTGGACTCGCTCAACACGAGGTTTATATAAAAACTAAAACAAAAAATTTAAATGAAGCTGTCGATGACATGGAAAAGTTTGTAATTTTAAATGAAAATCTTCTTAAGAATGAAATTGTTTCTAATTTAGAAAGACAAAAATCCTTTATTAAAAATGAGTATGAAAGAAGCATAATTGAGAAAAACATATTAACTCTTAAAGATGCAAGACTAGTAAACTATAAATTTACAAATATAAATGGTTCACACTTATCCAAAAAAATATTTTTTAGTATTTTCATTTTTGCAGGTTTTTTTTTAGGAATTGTAATTGCTCTTATTAAAAAGGGTATTTCAGAAAAGAATAATTAATGAAAAATATCATTGTTACTGGAGGTTCTTCAGGTATTGGTGAAGCAATTATCAAAAAATTTGAAAATGAAAAAATTAATATGATCAATATGGATATAAAAAAGAATTTACATAATACTTATAAAACAAATTTAAATAAATCGAGTGATATAAAAAAAAATTTTTTAAAGATTCAAAATAAATTTAAAACAATACATGGACTCGTCAACTGTGCTGCAATCACTATCCCGGGAAATTCATTTAAATATAATCTAAATGATTGGAATAAAACTTTGATGATAAATTTAACAGCACCATTCATTCTTTGCCAATTAGTTGCAAATAATATGTTAAAATATAAAACTAAAGGATCAATATTAAATGTAACTAGTATTGGTGCAGAGCAAGCATTTCCAGAAAATCCAGCTTATCAAGCATCTAAAGCAGCTTTAAAACATCTTACTAAAGCCTTGGCACTTGACTTTGCATCTAAAAATATAAGAGTAAATTCCATTGCACCAGGTTATACAAAAACTTCAATGAATAAAAATAGCTGGAATGATAAAAAAAAAAGAAATGATCGTGCGAAAAAAACTTTATTGAATAGATGGGCTAACCCTAATGAAATTGCAGAGGCTGTATATTTTTTAATAAGTGAGAAATCTTCATATATTACTGGATCTAATTTAATTGTTGATGGTGGCTGGACATCGAAAGGGTTGTAAAAATAACATTTATGAAAAATAATATTGCTATTATATTGGCAAGAGGCGGATCTAAAGGAATAAAAAATAAAAATATTAAATTATTTCTAGGAAAGCCGCTTGTTGAATGGTCAATAATACAAGCAAAAAAATCAAAAAAAATAAATAATATATACTTAAGCTCTGATTCTGAAAAAATACTGAATGTTGGGAGGAAACATAAGATTAATATAATTAAAAGACCCAAAAATATTTCAGGTGATACAGCTAAATCTGAAGAGGCAGTTTTACACGCACTAAATCAAATACATTATGAGCCTGACTCCATAGTTATGCTCGAACCTACAGCACCTTTACGCGAACCTAATGACATAGATAATTGTATTGATCTTTTTTTTAATAATGAATTGGACTCAGGATTTTCTGGTGCTGTTTTAGAAGATTTTCTGATTTGGAAGTTTAAAAAAAATGGAAAACTTCTTCCGATAAATTATAATTTTAAAAAAAAGGTCCCAAGACAACAAAGGGAACCAGAAATAGTTGAAAATGGAGCTATTTACATATTTAAGCCAAAAGTAATAAAAAGATATAATAATCGATTTGGGGGTAAAATTGGATTTTATACATCAAAAATTTGGCAATCTTTCGAAATAGATAATATTGATGATTGGAAATTTGTAAGTTTGATATTTAAAAAATATTTGTTAAAGAGATATAAATAAAAAATTAAAAATATGGACAGTGGACGAGTAGTATATCACAACGGAAAATACGTAAAAGAATATGATGCTAGAATTTCTATCTTTGACTCAGCCTTAATGTTTGGGGATATGGTTTTTGAAATGACGAGATCATTTAATAAAAAACAATTTAAATTAAAAGAGCATATAGAGAGACTATTGTATGGTGTAAAAATTTACAGAATACCTTTAAATAAAACTGCTAAA
>MDTD01032801.1_pt1 | contig 15402 bp, 14 predicted proteins | sample 811221 | NCBI WGS metagenome assembly MDTD01 (sample SAMN05326646, study PRJNA326480) | marine metagenome | isolation source: seawater | place: Pacific Ocean: South West | collected 2011
CTTGGCGTACTAAAACAATTGTAAAGCACACCCTTACTGCTATTAATTGGGAATTCTATTGAGAATTTTTCTTTATCCATTGAGTCAAGTTTTTGACGAGTTGCAAGATACTATTTTGAAGCTCAATTTCACCATTAAAAATTAGTTATAGTAATTTTATAGAGTTATGCGTTTAAACTTCCTCATATTACTTGTTTTAACTAGTTTTTTAACTCATGCCCAAATCACAATTGACGGATTTTTTGCGGATTGGGATAGTGACCCAAATGTTATCACTTACTCCGATCCTAACAACGATTCCAGCGGTACGGAACTGGAAGAAATTAGTTTAACAAACGACGAATATTATCTGTACATAAGGGTAAAGTTAAATGAAGAGGTCGACCTTGTTGATCCTGACCCTTTAGCGAGCATTAGAATCTTTTTAGATACTGATAACGACCATAATACTGGTTATCCGACATCAAATGTAATTGGCTCTGAATACGGTATTGATTTTCAAGAGCGACAGATATATAACGACGTAGATTTCCCTGAATTTTACATGATGTCTCTTTATTCTCTTGAAGTAACAGGGATGCCTACCATTACATCAAACGAGTTTGAGATTATGGTTTCAAGAGATGAACTTGATGACGAGATTGGGATTTTAGTAAAAGAACATTTTTCAGGAGACGTTATCCCAAACCAAGGGAATACTTTAACCTATGCTTTCCACTCAAACTTCACAGATCATACAGATATTGATATCACGAGGGATTCATCAGTCGACATCCGTTTGCTAGCATATAACCTTCAGCACAATCTTTTTGACTATGAAGATGAATTTGCGAGAGTTATAAATTCCCTTGACCCTGATATCATCTCATTTTCTGAAGTTAGCGAAGTCTCTTCATCCCAAATGCTGAACTACTTTGATGATTACATAGATTACCCCCAGTGGTATGCTATGAAAAACGGAGATGTGATGGCTGTGTCAAAGTATCCATTCTCTCAGGGTTGGTCTGTAACAAACAAAATTGGCGCCTCTTTAGTAAATCTTCCAGATTCTGATTTTGACGTTGATTTCTTGACACTCTACGCCCATCCACCTTGCTGTGGAAATGATGCCGGTAGGCAATTCCATTTTGACTCATTCGTCAATTTCATTTTAGATCTTCAGGAGGAGGGAGGTGTAGGCCAAATCCCACAAAACACGCCCTTCACTTTCGCTGGTGATATGAACCTTGTTGGGCTAAATGAACAGTATTACACCATTATTAACGGGTCAATCTCAGATACTGACGAGTTCGGTTTTGGAGGTATGCCAGATTGGGACGACAGCCCTCTAGGAGATGCCATCTGTAGAATCTCTACTCATTCTACGGCCCACACGTGGAGAGCAAATACAGCAAATCCTTCTGTCGGAGAGTATCCTCCTGGACGACTTGATTTCATTTTTTACTCTAATAGTGTGATGAATTTGATAAAGTCATTTACTCTGGACACAGGGATGCTTGATGAAGCTGATTTAGCTCAATGGGGTCTCGATCCAAACGACACTTTCTTTACCTCTGATCACTTACCAATTATCAGCGATTTTATTCTGAGTTCGAGTTCCACAGAGCCAAGCGATGTATTTGGTTGCACTTATCCTGCAGCTACAAACTTCAATAGCATTGCTACTGTAGACGACGGTAGTTGTGAATTTACAGAATGTAATTATGAATCAGCTTATAATGATGGTTATGAACAGGGATTAATTGATGGTGCAAGTATAAGTGAATGTCCTGGCGATTATAATGGTGATTCATCTGTTACAACTCAGGACTTACTACAGTTCTTGACTTTCTTTGGTTTTCAATGTCCATAGTCTTGATTTATGAGTTGAGTGGACTATCTTTGCGGCCGTTTGGCGAGGTAGCTCAGCAGGTTAGAGCGCAGGATTCATAATCCTGAGGTCGGGAGTTCAAGTCTCCCCCTCGCTACAAAGTCCCTTCCTTCTAGGAGGGGATTTTTGTTTAGTATTTACGGACTATTCAGGGTTTAATCAGCAATCAACAAAGTATAATGTGTGACTGATTAATTAAAAGAACTTTGATAGCTTGAAATTAGTTAAATAAGGATTTAAAAGTTGTCTCATAATGCACAGTCATCGTCAAACATCTAAAACTATGCCAAAACACTTCATAGCGTCGGCATATCTTCAAGTCTCAGACGTGGCATCTATAACCCACGTAAATAACCAAGCGTGACAGCAAGAGTAGGATAGTCGTGAATAGTTTACTCTATTAAGACTTCAGAGTAGGAATATGCACAATGATAATTAAGGATTTCTAAAATACTTACAGCCATAAAATACTATGCCTTAGACTTACTCTTTTTAGATCTTTTCTTTAATTCATCAACTGCAATAAGACTGCTTTGTATTTGCATTTGTAGATCTCCAACATTATCTGGAGAGTAAGGCATAAAAATCGTACTTGAATTGTTTTCTGCAAGTTTTGAGACTGTTTCGTAATGTTGAGTCATAAATAGCATATTCATGACATCTTGCGATGTGACATGGTCCTCCATGGCCAATTTAACTTCCTCTACAGATTCTTTTAATCCATTGGCAATAGCTATTCTTTGTTTTGCGATTCCTTCACCTACTAAACGCTTACTCTCTGCATCAGCTTCAGCTGCCGCAACAACTCTAATCTTTTCTGCACCAGCTTCTTCTTTTGCGGCTTCTTTCAAACGTTTTGCTGCGTTAATCTCGTTCATTGAGTGCTTTACTTTTGCATCAGGATCAATGTCAGTTACTAATGCCTTGATAAAATCAAATCCAAATTGTCTCATTGTGTCCGACAACTCGTTTTTTATTGCAAAAGCAATTTTTTCTTTTTCTGCAAAAACATCATCTAGTTCCATTAAGGGAACTTCAGAACGAATAGAATCAAAAACGTAGGACTGAATTTGCTGTTCTGGATTATTTAATTCATAGAACGAATCCTTTATTCCCTCTAAATTATCTATAACAAAAAACTGTACGGAAACAACAATTTTAACAAAGACATCATCTTTTGTTTTTGTTTCAACTTCAACAGGCAATTCTCTCACACGAAGATTAACATGACCCGCAATTGAGTCTAGAATAGGAATTTTAAAATTTAGTCCAGCCTTAGATACTTTGTTGAACTTTCCTAATCTTTCAATAATAAAAGCATTTTTTTGCTTAACTAAAAAAAGTGAGCCTTTTAAAAATAAAAGTATCAAAACAACTATAAAAATATTTTCGAAAAAATTTAATCCATATGTAATATCTAAAACCATGATTTATCTAATGTTTTTGAACTTATAAATGTAAGCATACCTTTTACATATACTCAAACTTCAAATTAGGTGTCTCAGACCCAAGAATTCTTTATCCATTAATTACTATTTCAAACAATATTTAGAGAGTTTATTATATAGTTTAACATGGAATACTAAATAATATAATTACTTTGTCAAGTAATAATAATCCTGAGATATTTACGTAAATGCAAAAACATAACAATTTATAATTGACTTCAATAAGATAAGTAACTTCGTACTATCATATTAATATTGAACTTATCATAATTATAAATTCAAAAAATGTTCTTTGTAGTTATTAACCATAAATAGAATAAAAAAGATTAATCTAATTTTAATGATATACTGATGACATAAGGCTGCATTTGCTTTTTTAAACATGATATATTAATAACTATATTCCACATATTTGATTGAATGAAATAAATGTCATTATATTTATCCAAATATTAAATTATAACAAATGAAAAGCTTTCTATCATTATTATTTTCAGTTATGCTACTAACTTCTTGTAGTTTAACTCTTCCTATCGGAGCAACTTCTAATCCTGTAGGTTCTAAAGTTGGCACATCATCAGCAACATGTTATTTAGGATATGTTTGTTTTGATGGTGACGCGGGAATTCAGGCAGCTGCAAAGGCTGGAGGAATTACAAAAATTTCAACTGTTGACTACAGACAGAAAAACACGTTAAATATACTTGTAACTCACGAGTGTATTGTAACAGGAAACTAAAGGATACATCCTACTAAACTTAAAGGGTCACTTTGTGACCCTTTTTTATTAAAATATTTATGAGATTTTCTATTATTATTATCCTTTTATTTAGTTCTATCACTAGTTGTTCTTCACCAAGAATAAATATTGGTTTACAGAGTTCTTTTTTAATACAAGATCATCATTCATGGATAGAAGATATTAAAACACATAATATTGAATCGTATCAAAAGTGTTGTGACTTAAGTGATTTACAAATCTATCTTCATCGAGTTATTCAAGATGAAAGAGGCTGGTATATCTATATCGGAGCTGGTGATAATGTAAGCAAGGAAGAATTGATAAGCTCTGACAATCTTACGCTTGAAAATTCAATACTTGTATCTAATAATCTTTTACATTTTTGGGATTATCCTTATAATGAGAATGAAAAAATTATCAGGTATGCCTACAACGAGCCAAATAGTGGATTACTTATCACATTAGACTTTGTAGTTCAAAATAATAAGGATCTACAAAACACTAAATCTCTAATTGAAAAAGACGTTAGCTTATGTCTAAAAATTCGCTAATATTAATTGTTACAACTTTAACTATTATTATTTCTTTAACTGGTTGTAGGCTAAATGGCATGTCATCCTCTTCTTCAAATACTATGGCAACAGTTAATTCTTTTTTAAGATCTGACGGATCAACAATGTATTTTATTCAAAACCTAGAATGGAAGTCCACGACAAAATCTGAAGCGTTTACAATAGATATAACGATTCATACGTCTAAGGACAGATGTGACTCAAGCTTGTGTCAATTTAGTTGGTTTTCAAAAAGTGACACATCAATACAAACGATTAACTTAATGCCTGAAATTGAAAATATTAATTTTTGGACAGGTAAGCTTATGTATAAAAAATATAACCGTAGAGATATTGAATATCGTTTTGAAATGAATTTGTCAACTGACGAGTTGTATTCTTGGCTAAAACAAGATGGTGCAAAATGTCAGGTTATGAATCAATCATGGACTCTCACTAAATCTGGTGCAAAAGCAAATACATTAGCTTTGCAAAGAGTTTTTCCTAACTGGAGCTTAGCTTGTGATACATAGAAATAACGTTGCTAAGCAAACTCTAAAGTATTAACAACTATAACATTGATAGAAAATCTTTTTTAAATTATCTATCGTTTACAAAAAGCAAAATATAAAGAGTATGACTAAGGCTAGATCGTTTGTTAAATACCTTCGTGTTCTTATTAATCTCTAATTAAAGAAATAGTTCCGTAACACCAATCCTTTAGTTCTGGTGTTTGCTGGCATGGGTAGTCAGGGACTTCAAGTGTATAATAATAAACACCGTCTGGAAGCTCAGTATTGTTTATCCTGTTTCCAGAAAATATTTCTGAATCGTTTGTCATTTCATAAACTAATGTTCCCCACTTATTATAAATATGAATATTGAAATCTACACATGAACTAAATGAATCTTGAAGTAATAATTCATCATTAATGTTATCATAGTTAGGAGTAATAATATTTGGCACAAAAAAGCCCTCAATATCTAACACATGATTTAAAGTAATCAAAGTGTCTGCATTATAATTGCAACCATATGCATCAGTTACATTTAAGCTCAAGATGTAATCACCATATTCTTCAAATTCAACATTCCATTCTGCCCCTACACCAACTAACTCATCGTCTAGATACCAATCAAAAATGTTTACCCCTGCATCAATTGTACTTTGAAGGTTAAGGGTGTTACATGAAATGTTAGGGATAATATCTGGATATAGTACGTTAGCAAGAATATATTCTTCATTTATAGTGTTAGTACATCCATTACTATCAGTATAGGTATATGACAAACTATATTCACCACCTTCTTCACCTTCATGCTCTAGTATAAATCCATTTAATAAATCACCACTCAAAATTCCTCCTGGCGGTTGGGGAGATATTTCAATCTCTCCTTCATCATGGCAATAACTTTCATTAAGATTAGTGTCTAAAAGTGGCAGATCAAAAACTTCTAGAAACACTGTGATTATACTATCACAACCACTTGACGTTTGAAGACTTGAGACGTATTCGCTACTTGATTCTACAACTAACCCATCAGGTAAAGTATATGATTCTCCGGAACATATTTCTACATCGTATTCAATGTTATGAGTCGGATTGAAAATCAGATCGATAGTAACTAGACTATCACATCCAAAATTAGATATAAATGAAAAATCATAGACTCCAGAAGCATTTGGGTAAGTGCCATCTGGTAAAGAATATGATCCATCGTCACATACTATATCATTTAACTCAATGTAGTATGATGGGTGTACACTTAAGTCAGTTATTATTGTGCTATCGCAGCCATTTACTAAAGAACTAAGTACAGTTGAATATGTTCCAGGTTGATCTACTGTTGAGCCATCAGCTAGTGTAAAAAATTCTCCATCACAAATGTTCTCATCTAACTCAACAATATTAGAATCAATTACGAAAATTTCAGTTGTAATTATACTATCACATTGGTTGCTTATGGTTTCAAAAACAACTGGATAAACTCCAGCAGAAGTTACTTCAGATCCGTCTGGAAGAATAAATGTTTCTCCTGGACACAATTCTACAATATTTTGAATATCGAAAACTGATTGAACATCAACTTGAATATCTATTGAATCTGAACACTCATCATTACTTCCAATGATTGTATAAACAGTAGAAGAATCAACTGTTATCCAAAATTCGGAAGTGTCAATCGGATTGATATTTATGTCTGGACTCCATGAATAACTATCAGCGCCAGTAAGAATCATTAATATTGAATCTCCTTGACAAAACGAAGGCGATACTGGTGAAGCTTCAAGTGTTATACCTTCATTGTTAGAAATGGTTATCATTCCATTTGAACTTACATTTCCAGATGTGCAAGAAAATCCGTTTGGCACAAAGCTTGAACCCCCGCCGCCTCCACCACCTCCAAGTGGGTAAGAGCTAAAACAATCTGATCCACCACCACCACCACCATAGTAACCACCACCACCACCACCACCAGGGCCCATATTGTAGCAAGGGTCATCGGCTCCATTCCCACCTAAGCCTAAAGATCCATTTTCACCTGTATTTCCGCTATCAATCCAGGGTGGTCCACCTGCTCCAACAGTTGTAATTGAAGCTCCAAAACCTCCTTGGCCATATGGACTGTCTCCATTTGCACCATTTCCACAACCACTATTTCCACCTATTGCATCTGTATCACCACCACCCGTGCCACCACCACCGGCAGCAACTATTATTCTGTCATTTAGTCCAAATGGCGCAACTCTAATGTCCGATGCACCACCTCCACCACATGCGTAATTTGAAATTTCACTTGCTGTACCTCCAATACCTCCGCCATTATAACCACCATCTGGACATAGTCCCATTCCACCAACTCTAATTTCAAGGATTTGGCCTTCGACAACTTCTAAAATTCCGGTGACAGTTGAACCATTTCCACCATTTGGTCCTCCACCTTTAGCACCTTGTACAGTTATCTCAAGTTGAGATACACATGCTGGAACAACATAAGTTTCAACTTGACCGGTAAAGCTATATGTAATAGTTTCTTGGGCAGAAAATATACTACAATAGATAAATAGAAGTAAAGTTAATAGATGTCTCATAATATTTAAGGACATCTAAAATACTTAAAACTCTATATATCTAATGATTGAAGAACAAAAAATCACTATTTAAATATGGCTTTTTTGTAAGAAGTATGATTTAGAATTTACGTGGTCTTTCACGTTTTTCACTTTCATTACAACGAATGGGTCTCCCCATTACCTCTTTTCCATCAAGGGCCTCAATTGCTGCAGCACCTTCGTTATCGTTTGGCATTTCTACAAAGCCAAAACCTCTAGAACGACCAGTATCACGGTCATGTATTACTCTAGCACTATCAACTGTGCCATGAGCTTCAAATGTTTCCTTTAAGGCTATATCGTCTACGCCCCAAGAAAGATTACCAACAAATATATTCACTATTAGAAAGTATTAAATGCATTGCAAATATACTCAGTTGACTGTGTATATCCACATCGGTGGAAAATTCCACACAACAAAGGCTGTTTTTTTAAAATTAAATCTTTTGTAATGTTTCTTCATAAGCCAAGGAAAATAGGTAAACCACCTCATACAAGTACCATTATCAGTAAGCCAAATTAAAGTGTCTTGTAGCTTGTATTTTATCTCTTCAGGCATGTTGAAGGGTAGGCTACTTATTACCAAATCAACATTATCTACACCTCTGTCTTTAAGAAGTCTTTTTAATTTACAAGCACTTGATTGAACAACTTCAAATCTATTGTCGAATTTATTTTCAAGATGTTCAATAAATGATCCCTCGAGTTCAACAAGTAGTACTTTACAATCGCTAGGAATCCTCTCTGCAAGTATGTCGGTAAACACACCTGTGCCTGGCCCAAGTTCGACTACGTACTTCATTTTACCTAAATTTAAACCCTTAACCATTTTTCTCGCAGCTCTTTTAGAGCTAGGAGTTATGGAAGCGTTCACCTTAGGCTGCTTGATGAACATCCTGAAAAAGGTTTTATTACTCATTAGCGGCTTCCTTTTCAGCTTTCTTCTTGCGCTTTTCAATCTCTTCAGGGGATAAGAAATGTTCATCACCTGGATACTCAACACCTTCTTTTCTGTAAATTATTTCTGCTACTTGTAATGCGCCAAGCTGCTTTGCAATAATTCTCTTTTCACTATCAAGTAAGAAAAGTTTTGGAGTAGAAAAAACGTCGAAAGTAGTTCTGAAATTGAGACTTAGAAGATCAGTGATTCCAGAGTAGATCAAAGCCAAAGCACTGTCTTGATTGTTTATAAATGGATTGTCGCTCACGTGAATCCAATCATTGTAATTAGAATCTTCCAAGTATTCTTGCCATGGCTCACTCTCGAAGTCATTTCCAATAGCGAAGATTTCTAAACCTTTTTCATGCCATTCTTCGTAAAGTTTTTGAAGAACAGGAAGTTCTTTTTTACAATGGCCACAAGTGCTTTCCCAAATAGTTAAAAGTGTGTATTTGGCCTCAATGTCGTGAAGAGAATGCCACGTAGTTAAATCTAACCCTGGAAGTGTTACGTTATGCGCAACTTCCCCACAAAGAGAATGTTTTAATTCATCAGCTCGTTCAATGATTTTCTTTAACTGATCCTCATTAATCCAATCTGCTCTACCAGTTTTGTAGTATTTGTTTACAAGACTGTAAAACACTTTGTCCATGCACATCACTTTTGAAGATTCACTTTCAAAAGTCATATGGTGTAGACAATATTTAAACATCTCGTAATTACCCTCTAATTGAGAAAGAAGCTTATTTGATTCAACAATTAATGTATCTGGGTCAGGAGGGAGGACCTTGCTCCAATATCTGTCAAGTAAATTGTGGAATGAATTATCTCTAACTAATCTTGGATCATTTAAGTCCACATTATCCCAGTAGTGATTCCTATAGTATATATATTTCCAAAATTCTTCATCCTCAACATCAGAAGGAGTTTCTGGAATTTCAATCTCCTTCATCATTTTTAAATACTTGCCAAATAGATATTCCTTGGGATGATTTATAAGCTCATCTTGACGTTCCATGACTTTTGAAGTCATTTGGCTTAAGGCTTCTCTTGCTTCAGACTTCTCTTCTTCAGACGACCCTTCATTTCTAAGAACAGAATCATGTGGGGCTCTTTCTTGTCTTAGGCTATTTATAAATCTTAGATAGTCATAAAACACTCTATTTTCTTCACTCTTGATAACCTGCATATCTCCTTGAGGATTTACAAGTGAAGTGTGAAATTCCATTGGTTCTTCGACCAACATAAAATCAAAAAAAACAGGTCCTGGAAGAACAATTGCATATTTTCCACACTCGTCAAATTCTTTTCCGTCAAATGAAAATGATCCATTTGAGTTTGCAACTGTAGTATCGTTATAGAAAAGTTTTGAACCGTAATAATTTGCTAAGTAAACGGTGTCTGATGCTAGGCCATCAATTGTTACATTGATTTGGTTTTGACTATGTAAAAGGTTCGAAACAAGAGCAGATATAAGTCCTACAATAGCGAAATTTTTAATCATTTAAAATGTCTTTTTCAAATTTAAAACTGCAATTTAAGTTCCAAGCACTAGTAATAAAAAAGGCCGGCACAATGCCAGCCTTTTTAATTATGATATAATTAGATTAATGAGTTACAACTAATTTACGCAGAGTACTAGAGTTGTTGCAAATTAACTCTACTAAGTAGATTCCATTTTCTAAATCGAGATTTAACTTAGAACCTGACTGAAGATTTTGAACATTTAATTCTTGAGCAATCTGACCGTTTAATGTAATAATTCTAAGCAAACCTTCATTTACATTACTTGAAAGTTGTATAAAGTCTGTTGCTGGATTTGGACCAAAAGCTAAATCAATATTTTCATGAATTATGTTTGAGGTAGGAGACAAAACAGCATCAATAACATGAACAACACCATTATCAGCTATAAGATCAGCAACTATTACTGTTGCATCATTAATCATAACTACACCATTTGAAATATTAACTGTTACATCCTCACCATTAAGCGTTTCAATCATCATTCCATCCGCTAAGTCTGAACTTAATCCTAAAGAACCTACAACATGATATAAAAGAATTTGGGTCAGTTCTCCTGATGGATCAGCTAATAAATCATTAAGAAGATCTGCTGGAATATTAGCAAAGGCGGCATCAGTAGGAGCAAAAACAGTTAATGTTGCATTTGGATCAGAAAGATCAGAATCAAGACCAGCTGCTATAACAGCTGCTTCTAAAGTAGTATGATCTTCTGAATCTACAATTATATCTAAAACACTTGCAACACCAGTACCACAAGTTGTAGTTGTAATATCCGGACATTCAACTACAACTAGGTCGTCAACATAGTAATCACCAGGAGTTACACCATCGCCATAACCAAATAGGTTAAGACCTCCAATTTGTGCGTCAAATTCAACATTCGCTAAACATTCACCATTTACATGAATTTCGGCTCTATTATTCTGAGGATCCATATACATATTAATTAGGGTCCATGAGCCAGGAGTGTAGGTAGATTGCGTGATAACAACTTGGTCAATACTTACGCTAGAATTTCCTTGTGCATCAAGAACTATATCGAATGCCCATCCAACTGCAACAGTTAAGTTTTCTTGCATATTAAAGTAAGCTGAATTTCCAGGTGTTACATATACATTAAAACTTAATTCATAAGGTTCATCAAGTCCCATTGGAAGATACACATCCATTGGACCAGTTCCGTTAGCTGCACCAAAAATGTGAAGAGACTTTGATCCTGTAAAAGCATAATCTTCAGAAACAATACCATCTTCGTCAGTTCCTGTGGTCCCGCTCCAAGTAGTCCATACTTCACTAGACTCACCTATGTAAGCACCAGTCGCGTAATCCTCAAAACTTTCTTCTAATAATGGATCTTGGGCAAATAAACCCCCACATAAAAGGATTGCACAAGAGAGTAAAAATTTCTTCATATGTATTTAATTGAGTTGTAAGTAATATTTAAAGTTACAAAATAATTAAAAAATTATCTTTATAACATGAATTGGAAAGGCAATTTAAGAAAGATGAGAACTGAGAGCGGTTCAGTAGTAAAATATTATTGGTCAGGTAAAGATGTTTTGGATGATATGCAAGAATTTGAAATCAACCATTGGTTAGGCAAAAAGATTAAATGGCGATTTGAAGGACTGGTTCACTGCGTTATTACCGGTGTTGAAATGGAAAGAGCGTTTAGAATGGGGATGAGCCGTGATGCTTTTTTTAAATCTCCACTCTCATGCCCTTCAATAATCAATCCAGAATTAAGCACTATTCACACGGGAGTTGCGCTAAGAGACAGAGTTTTTGAAGAAATGTATCACAATGTTCCCCACGTTGTCTACATATCGAGAACAGACAAATTAAAAGTTGGTGTAACTGGTCTAGGAAGAGAAAAATTTAGATGGAATGATCAAGGAGCAGTTGAAGGAATTGTAGTTTGTGAGACTCCATATAGGCAGCTTGCAGGAGAAATAGAGGTCTTCCTTAAATCCCATTTTAACGACAAAACATTTTGGAGGAATATGCTCAAAGATGTTGAAAGGGATCCCGATGAACTAACCCAAATGAAAGAGGAATGTTTTGACCTTCTTAGCCCAGGTTACGAACCATTTTTTAGCGATAACGATGACGTAAGTGAAATCAATTACCCCATTTTACAGATGCCTTCAAAAGTCTCGTCTATTAAGCTTGAAAAAACTCCCATAGGAGAGGGGGTGTTAGTTGGGATTAAAGGCCAATACTTAATTTTTGAAAATGGTGGAGTCCTTAATGTTCGCTCACATGAAGGATGTAGAGTAGTAATTGAAGTGAAGGATTAATTGAGGTTAGGATCAATAGGTGCTTGAGCTATGTGAGTAAATCCGTCTCCCATATTTTTAATCAACTCCTTCCAATATTCTTCGTTAGCGCCAGTTGTGTCCATGATTTGGTCTTTTTCAGCATTGGTAACAAACCAAGACCTAGATTTAATTTCATCCTTAAGTTGACCATCACTCCATCCGCTATATCCAATAAATAATCTGTATTTAATTGATTTTGGTCTTGTTTTAATCTCTTCCTTTAATTGATCAAAATCTCCACCTAGGTAAATACCGTCAATTACTTTCTGCGAATCTTTAATCTTCTCAGATGTGTGGAGAAAAAATAGATTAGACCTACTTACAGGGCCACCTAAACTAACTCTTGCGCTTGGGTCGGGGAAGTCTGAAATCACCTCTGTTATATCAATGTCAATGATGTTATTGAGCACGAGCCCAAAGCTACCACTCTCATTATTTTCACATAACAGAACAGCCTTGCGTCCAAAGTATGGGTCGTTTAAGAATGGCTCACTCAAAAGAATGTCACCAATCTGTGGCTTTGAATTTTCTGTCGGTGTAAATCGAATCATTGAGGTAAAGTTCCGTCATTTGCAATGAAATGGCGAACTCAGATCTATCTAATTACATAGCTAATCGTTTTAATGACGTTGTCATTTCAGGTCACGCGATTGCAGTTAGGTTAAGAAGAGACGTTGTTGGTGCTACACCACAACAAATAAGAACAGCAATAGAAGGTGTTTCTAGATTGAATCCAGGACATTTTAGCGGAAGTCTTGATTATGAAGTGATTGGTGGCGTAAAATGTGGAATAGCAAGGTTTAAAGAAAGGACTGGCCCAAAAGTTCTCTGGATTCATGGGGGTGCATTTTCATTTGGCAGTGCAAGAGTATACAAGGCAACTGCTATTTATTTGGCTCGTTATTTCACATGTGAAGTTGTTATGCCAGAATATAGATTGTCTCCTGAGCACAAATACCCAATGCCATTTGAAGATTGCTTAAATGTGTACAAAGAGTTAACTGCTAATGGTGATGATGTAATTTTAATCGGAGACTCTGCAGGAGGAAATATCGCAGCGCATATAACCCAAACCTGCGTAGCAAAAAATATACCTGTCCCTAATAAATTAGTCCTTCTTTCTCCTTGGCTTGATTTAAGCCCAAACTCAGTGTCAAATGCCAGAAACTACAATGAATACAGTCCTTTTGATAGCCAAGATACTTTAGCGTTTAGCAAGGATTACATAGGTGACATTGACCCTTGTGACTCTAGAGTTTCACCATTAAAAGGATCATTTAAAGGTTTCCCAGAAACTCATATCCAAGCTTCGAAAGTTGAGTTTCTTTTTGACGACACAAAGCTTTGCGTCGATGCCCTTGAAAGAGATGGTGTGAAATATTCAACTTATTTTGAGGAAAAAGCTGTGCACGGTTGGCATATAGTACCCGACTTCTTGCCAGAAGCTTCTAGGTCAATGAATAAGGTAGTTGAATTCTTAAAGGGTTAAGCTCTTAAGAATCAGATCGATTCCAACCTGACTTTCTTCTTCAGTCATATTTAGTGGGGGACTTAATCTAAAAGCGTTTGGCACGCTTAAAAACCAAAACATCAAAACCCCGTTTTCTAAGCCATTCATAATAGTTTCAGTGACTAGTTCTGGATTTTCAAGTTCGATGTAAAAGAACATTCCTATTCTTCTCACTTCTTTAACAGATGGGTGATTTTTTAGTTTAGATTCCCAACTTGCACCTTGCTTCTCAATATTATCGAAATTCACTTCGCCAAGTAATTTCAAAGCACCAACAGCCCCAGTGGTCGCAAGTGGGTTTCCTCCGAAAGTAGTGATATGTCCTAATTTGGGATTGTCTCTTAGTTGAACCATAAGCTCAGCTGAAGAAACAAACGCTCCAATTGGCACTCCACCACCAAGAGCTTTACCTAAACAAAGGATGTCAGGAGTAATATTAAAATGCTCAAAGCCAAAATTTTGGCCTGTCCTACCCATACCACATTGGACTTCATCAAATATTAAAATAGCGCCAGTTTTTGAGCATATCTCTCGAAGCTTGCTGAGCCAATCTTTAGAGGGGATGCGAACACCAGCATCTCCTTGAATGGTTTCAACAATAACTCCTGCTACGTTTTTGTCAATCTTGTTGAGGTGGTCTATACTATTCCACTCTAGAAATTCTACTCCAGGTAAAAGAGGTTTAAACGCTGCTTTCCTTTCCTCATTTGAGGATACAGAAAGCGCACCCTGAGTGTTTCCATGGTACGACCCTGAAAATGCTACTAAATTGCTCCTGCCAGTAGCTCTTTTAGCGAGCTTTAAAGCACCTTCAATTGCCTCTGCTCCAGAATTTGTGAAGTAAGTTGAATCAAGGGATTTAGGCAGAATTGAAGAGAGCATATTAGCTGCATCAACAGTGCTTTTACTAATAAACTCCCCATATACCATAGTATGAAGATTTTTGTTAATTTGGGCGTGAAGTAAATCTGTAATTTGTGGATTAGAATGGCCAAAATTGCTGACTCCTATTCCACTTATAGCGTCGAACACTTTTCTACCATCTGTTGTATAAATCCAAACTCCAGATGCACTTTCTACTTCCAAACCCAATGGGTGAGGAGTTGTGTCTGCTAAACCAAAATCCAAAAAGGTCTTACCCTTCATTATTCTCCCAATTCAATTTCCAATTCGTCAACAAAGATCCATCTATCATGACCAGCTCCCAAATGCCAATCAGGTATAAGACCACGAGGGTTTGCTTTTACTCTTATATATCTAGCTTGTATCCCGCCTATAGCTTCAAATCTATGTACTTGTTTCTCATAATCATCCTCTGCTACATCATGTCCAACGTTGAGAAGGTGGTGGAAGGTTTGGCCATCCGTAGAATATGAGA
>MDTD01109153.1_pt1 | contig 15401 bp, 7 predicted proteins | sample 811221 | NCBI WGS metagenome assembly MDTD01 (sample SAMN05326646, study PRJNA326480) | marine metagenome | isolation source: seawater | place: Pacific Ocean: South West | collected 2011
AACGGCTCCCCCGGCGGGGGAGCAGGTTCATTGCGCCAGCAATGAAGCGTGGTCGTTTCGTTGCCTTTTTACCGTATCTTGGGGAAAGGGAAAGTAAAGGAGATTGATCGCCACCTCCTCCTCGCCGACGGTGATGTCTTCGATCAGGTCTTCGACGATCTGGCGTTTTTCGTCGAAGTTCAGCCGCGGCCAGCGGTCGGCGAGGTTTTGGCCTTCCAGGAGCATGTGGTTGCTGGAGAGCGTGTCGACCTTCAGGATGTCGAGAGCGGCTTGCGCTTCGGTGACCTGCTTCTCAAGCGCCTTCTGGCGGTCGTAGAGGGGTTGGTAGCGGGCGTTGAATCCTTCGGTGGGAATCTGACCGTCGTTGTAGAGGTCGAAAAGTTTGTCGATCTGAGTCCCGATCTGCGTGAGTTGATTTTGTTGCTGGGCCAGGGTCGCTTCGCGTTCGGTTCGCGTGGCGTCGGCTTCCTTGAGGTAGCCTTCGACCTCCTTGGGCGACAGGAGAAAGCCCTTGAGTTGTTCGATGAAGATGTGCTCCATGTCCTCGATGGGCATCTTGTTCCGGCAGGCGTTGCACACGTACTTGCGTGACTGCCAGGGCACGTACATGCGTTTGCCGCAGTGGCAGTAGAGCAGGCCCGCGAAGAGGTGTGCGGTTTTCTTGGCGGGTTTTCTGCGGGTTGTCTGTTGGCTGGCGTCGATGGCGTGGCACGCGTCCCACAGCTCCGCGGACAGGATCGGTTCGACCTGCGTGTAGACCCACTCGCTTTCGGGTTTGTATTCCCAGGCGGTCGAACCGTTGCGGTTCTGCGTGTAGTTGGCGCGACGGAGACCTTTGGGGGTCGGGTCCTTAATCATGCGGTCGACGGTGGTGTCGGAGAATTTGCCGCCTTTGCGGGTGCGGTATCCCGCTTCGTTCATCAGGCGGGCGACGGTCTTTTTGCGGCGGTGTTCGCGATACAGTTCGTGAACGCGAACGCGGATCGGGGCTTCGCTCGGATCAGGGATGAGCTTGCCGTCTTTCCATTGGTAGCCGAACGGCGCCTGGCCGCCGAGCGGTTTGCCGAGCTTGGCCCGGATCGGTACGGACGCCGCGACGCGTTCGGCGATCTCTTCCCGCTCCCATTGGGCCATGGCCGCGATCATGGTGTAGAAGAGGCGGCCGGCGGGCGTCGATGTGTCGATGGCTTCCTGAAGCGAGATGAGGTCGGCCCCCACGTCCTTGAAGCGGTCGGCAAAATCCAACAGGTGTTTGGTGTTGCGGGCCAGGCGGGCGAGCTTCGAGAAGATGAGCCCGGTGATGCGGCCGGAGGTGATGTCCTTGAGCATCCGCCGGGTCTCGGGGTGATCCTCGACGTTTTTGCCGCTCACGCCTTCGAGGTGGTACACCTCGACGACTTCCCAGTCTTTCGATTCGGCGTAGCAGCGGGCACGATGTTCGTGGTGCTCCGGGCTGTCGCCCTGGGCCTGGTCCTCGGTGGAAACGCGGATCCAGATGCCCACCTGCTTTCGGGTGTGGTGTTTGCGAATCATGTCTTTTTCTTTCGTCGCGTCGCCGCTTTGGCGATGGTTCGCTTGACCGATTTCAACCGAGCCGCCCGGCTGTCGGCATCCAGAGAAGAGCGACGGATGTTGACGCGATATCCCCGGATGGTCGTGGCCCCGCTCTCGGCGGCTTCGGTTTCCATCGCTTCGATGAACTGAAACAACGCTTGGGGCGTCATGAAATGTACCCGCTCGAACACGTCGGGTTCAATGACTTTTTCTGATTTTTGTTTGATTTTTGATAGGTGGGCTTCGTCATCGCAAATCATGGCGACATGCGTGAAGTCCGCAGCCACGCATTTGGCAAGATTGCGGCATTCGTGATCAGTCGGCGTGGTTACCGATATCTCACATGCAATCGACGTTTCGCCCTTGTATAGCGCGACGTCAACGGCCCCACGGCCATTGAGGATGGTCTTCTCGACCTGAGCCCGGAACCCCATCCCCTCGGCCCAGTGCTTGATCAATCGCTGGACTGCCTTGTGTTTCATGCCGCCGCGCCCCGGCGTCGGCTCTGGTGGTTCTGCCGGTGAGGCCTCGCGGGGCTGAATGGGTGGCGGCGGCTCAGTGGGTGGCTCTTCTTCTGCGACCGGCTCAGGCGGCGGCTTCTTTGGGGGCTCTGGCTTCGGCACGGGCTTCGGAGGCTCGGCGATGACGTCATGTTCCCGAGCGAGCATCGCTTCGACCTCACGACGTAACACCGTGTATCGGCTACGCGAGCGAGAGCGGATTTCATCTTGACGCCGCTTTGCTTCAACCTCGTCCACTTTCGGGGGCATCGGAACGGCCAGGTTAAAATCCCAGTCGTTCCGCTCCATGCGGCACACAGCCTGACCAACCGACAGATTCTGCAAGTCCCGAGCATCGAAGCCGGAGAATCCTGACTCCAGGCGTTTGGCATCATGGTCACCGAGTCGGAAACATACCCGGGTGCCGGGGTTCACCATGACGGCGCTCGCCACATCCGGATCGCGGCTCTCCAACTGGCGAAGCTCTTGATGGGCAAGAATGAGGCCGAGGCCATACTTTCGAGCACCCGAAAGAATCTGGGCCATCGAGGGCGTGACGAAGTTGTGGAACTCATCAATGTAGAGGAAGAATGGACGACGCTGGTCGGCTTGGGTGCTTTGTCGACACAAGGCGGATCGGTGAAAAGCCGAGACAAGGAGCGTGCCCAGAAGGTATGCGTTCTCCTCCCCGATCGCCCCTTGGGGTATGCGGCCGAGGAATATCTTCCCTGAGTTCATGATCTCGCCGACGTCAATTCGGTTATCACCGTGAGCCACCATGTGGCGGATTGGTTTGGGCCGGAGAAATGTGTTGAGGCGAGTGACCACTGATCCCTGCGGCTTGCCAGACAGCAACGGGAACTCGTGGTTCCAGTAGTACTGGACTTCCTGATCACGCACGGTTGGCAGGTACTCAGCCCGGAACCGCTTCTCGACAAGGAACCGTCGAAGATCGGCCAACGTGCCGCCACGTTCACTCTCAAGGAAAGCGAGAATGGCGTTCGAGAGCACCGCCGTCATCTGGTCACCCCAGCTTGTCGAGAGACGCTGGAACGCCGCGGCAAGGTCGGAGGCCAGAAGGTTCTTCTCCAACTCCGAGTGGGCCGAGAGAATGTTGAACGGTACCGGATGCTCTTCGTCGGCAAGGTCGAGAAGCACGACATCGTCGAACCGCTCTGGTGGCACGTACGTGAGCACCTGATCGATGAGGTCACCATGTGGATCGAGCACACCGACTCCGGCGCCCTGCTCGATGTCCTGTTTGATCATGCCAGCCAACAACGTCGACTTACCCGAACCCGACGCGCCGATGACATACGTATGGCGAACCCGCTGTTCCGTCGTCTGCCCAACGGTGACGTTCTTGCCGGCGTGAACATTCTCGCCCAGGACCAAATTCCCTTCGGTCGCCGTACTCGGTGCAGGCTTGGTCTTGAGGGCCGAGCGAACCAAGGTCGGCGTCACGACCGACGCCCCGGGCAGGTGCACCAGTGTCACCAACTCATCGAGAGACAGGAGCATCCCGCTTCGATGAGAGTTGCGAAGCAGCGTCGATACCTCCTGCTGTTCCGATTCATACAGGTCATTGTGGAGTGGGATCAGACGGTTGCCCTGAGGGTTGTCGGCGACAGCGAGCGCCCCTGCGAGATTCCGCACAATCTCACGACTGCGGTCACCTCGCGTGCTCTGCCCACACGCCCGAATCACGGCACCATACAACGGTGAGGCCAGCTTCACGGACGTCTGCCGCATGAAGTCCGGCGAGTCGGCGAAGAATGACCCGCCATCGGGTGCGGCAGCGGCTCGTCGGATGCTAGCCGCCCATGGATGCTTCACGGGCTGGAAGATCACTTGGACACAGGCAAGCTCCTTCTCGCCGAGTGAGCCAAGGGTGGAGATGATGCCGATGAGCGGATCAGGTGAGAACGACCGGTATGTACGCAAGGGCAACATGAACTCATCGGAGAGACCGAACTCCACAATCATGGTCTCAGCGTCAAGATTCCAGGCAGATGCCAACCGATCTTTGTCCGGGGTGACGATCGCGTCGGGAAAATGGTTCTGAAGCAAGGTGATCGTCTGCCCTGACTCACTCTCATCGACAACCATGTGGACAGTGACGCTGCCCGGCGTTCCCACGAACTCCAGGCATATCGGTTGCCGACACTGCGACAGATTGAGAAGGAACTGCTCAGAGACGTCCTTGGGGTATGTCGTGCCTGCAGGGAGTACGACTGACAGACGGCTAAGCTTTCCCCGCTCGTCGAGGGAAATGGCTTCCTCGATCTCACCGTCGTCATCTTCCTCGGTAATCGTTCGTGGATGAAAGAGTGACGCGAGGCGATGGACCAGAGAACTCGTGAATGTGTGCTCACGCCCATCATCCGTAACGGAGCCAAGACCATCGGCGAAGTGGCCGTGGAATGGGACAAACGGCGGCTCCGGCTGAATCGGTTCGTCATATGTGAACCAGCCGCGGCCGCGGACTTCCCATTCGTAGAAGCGATGGGTCAGATGTTCGGCAAGACTGGCCATCAGAGATTCATCGTCGGCTTCTTGTCGAGTTCAGTGAGTGGTTTGAGACCGTGGCTCTTGACGACCTCGTCAACGACATTTGTGACCGCGGCATGCACGGATTGCTGGAACATGAGGGTGGTGTCGATTTTGTAGTACGTATTATTAGCCACGCCCGCGAACAGTCCGCCAAGAATGGGGACGTATGAAAGAAGGATCGCCAGTTTCTTGAAGGGACCCGCGGGCCGATCGCCAAGCCACCACGAAACAAAAAAACCCGAGCCGAACGGGGCGCCGCAGATGTCAAAAATCTTCCCCTTCCGGGTCACACGTAGATAGATGCGTTTAGCCGAAAGCGTTCCGCCTTCCTTGCAGGTGACCTGTTCGATCTTCACATCCGGGATTTTGTGGGATCGGATCTGCGTCTCGACGTTGGAGTAGAAGTCGGAGGGGGTCACAGCAAGCCCTTCAATCATCTGAAACCAGTGCGAAAAGACTTCGTTCGGAGCAGCACTACGCGCGCGTTTGCCCATGAGGATGGCCCTCCTCGGTTGAATGTGAAACTGCGTGGTGGGTGTCCGGAACTGATGTGACATTGTTCACTATGGCCAAGTGGTTCTGATGTGTCAAGAAATTATTTTGCTTGGCAATATGTGGATGCACCAAAATCACAGCCAAGGTTTGCCCAGTTTATGAATGCGATATGAATTCACCCGACTTTTCAACAATTCCGATATTTCGGCTTGACAGTATTCCGATGGGCGGTTATCAGTATTAACCAGCGTGCGAGTCGGCATGTGTTCTGGGGCCGGCCGGGGACGGACTAAACCGCTAACTGATGAAGGGGGCCTGCCGATACCCATTGCTTCAACAAAAAGAACACCTGAATAATGGAAGCCACGAGCTTCTTATTGAAGCGGTGTTGTGGTATCAGGGCTGATTGAAAAGCTGTTTTTTTATATTTGTCGGCAAGTATGTAAACCAAACATGCGGCGCGGTTGTTGTGCATGTGTTTCTATAGGATGAATGGATGTCAAAACCCCGAGTGATTGTGCTGGTTCTTGTGTTGACGGTTTTTGCCGCGGCGGGACTGGCGTATTTCATTCAAGGTGGTTCCACTTCGCCATCCAATCCACAGGCGGCGAGCAATACCAGTAGTTCAGGAAATTCATCGGATCAGCCAGCTTCCGCGGGTAGTGATGCAGGATTATTTTCCAAACCTTCTTCTAATCCCACGGCGCGTGTGCAACAGCAGCCTGCGAATTCGACAACAATTGGTCAGGCTGCAGCGGCTTCTTCGCCATCTTCCGAATCTTTGGTTTTAGATACGGAAGCAGGCGGCACGGTAAAGCACAATGAATCGAACGAAGTCTATGGCTATGGTCGCACGCCCGCGGTGGCGCCAGACGCGAATGCGAATGTGAAGTCGGTCGTTGAAGCGATTCAGACGAAGTCGCACCCCGAGCGTTTGTCGGCTTTGATTGCTCCCGCAAAGTTTGATAAAGCGGCGTATGAAGCAGACCCCGCAGCGTATCTGGCGGTGAGCGAGCCGGGTCGTGTGTATCAAACTGCTCAGCCGGGCAAGGGCGTGCCGGTGCTGCGCCCCGCGAGTCCGCAATTTGTTGCGATGACGCAGGGCGAAACTATCGAACTCACGGTCAAAGGCATTCCTGCGGTTGGAAACAACGCGGGGAATGATGCTTCCGGGGGCACTTCCGGGGGGCCGGTGACGTTTACGTCTGCGGACTTGGGGCGTTTTGAAAATGAACTGACGAGCATCACGGTTGCAGCGGACGCCAGTGGCGTGGCGAAGGTTCACTTCACGGCGCCGCCGGGGACGATCAATACAGTGCGGATTTTGTGCGGCAGCCCGCTGGCGACCGGCCAGGTGGAGTTCGTCGTACAAGTCGAACCCGCTCCGGGAACCTCCGAAAGCCTCGGGAGCGTGGTCCCGGCAAGTTCCATAGGCGAACCTTCCGGGGTTGCTTCCGGGGGTTGATAGAACAACTTTTATTGTCAACATTAAGGATATCAACGATGACGCGCAAGATGCTGACGGTTTGGGTGGCGACAGTGCTGATTCTGTGCGGCTGGGGCGTTTCCGCTTGGGGTTCTCAGACGGCCCAGATCATCAGCTATGTGCAGGCTCGGGTGACGGTTCGTGAGAAGAAGCTTTTTTTCTGCGCCAATCCTTACTACGTGGAAGACGTTCACAGCTATACGATTTGGGGCGCGTGTTGCGTCGGTTCGTGTTGTGAAGAGGAGTATCCTTCCACCAGAATCTGTAAGAACGTCGGAACGTCTTTTTCGCTGGGTTCGCCGGGTTCGACGATTGATAATTTATCATTCAACCACATTCACTATGCGGACGACTTCAAGCTTAACAAGCCTGCGGGTTGCGCGTCGTGTGGCGCGACGAGTGCTGGCGGTAGTGATGCGGTGCCGTGTTTTGATTTGCAACGGTTGCATCGCTATCGCGACACGGTATTCCCTTCAAGTTTTGGTCCGGGGGTTTACAGCAACTATGACACGAAGCTGTTGTGGTTTGATGCGGGTGACTACCGCGTGTTTGAGTTGATCGAGCCGCAGGTGATGCAGATGGGCAATCGTTACATCGATGGTCCGTGTCCGGTGGCGACAACAACCACTGACACGCAGGACGGCGAATACATCAGCATGCGTAGTAACAACACGCAGCCGATCAAGCTCTATCGCAACATCAGCGGCGTCTGGACGCGTGTGACGGACCCGCAGGCGGGCGATCGCGCAGACCTCACGACGTGGGACGGGCGGCTTTATCGTTTTGAAATGATTAACCTCGCGGGCGCCACGGCGAGTCTGAGTCAGGACCTTGAATTGCATCTGGCGATGAATGAAGGCAGCGGCACGACGGTGGGTGACGGTTCAGGCCAGAGCCGCGACGCGACCGCAAGCAACAATGCGGGCACAGCGAATGACGTGATCGTGATTGATGATTCTTCGGCGACGGTGGTGGGCACATGGAACAACACGGACAGGTATGCGGGCTATCTCGGCGTCCGCGCGATTCATAACAACAACGTCAAGGACGCAGGCACTTACGTCGAGTACGACCCGCAGTTGACGTCGACGCAGGATGTGGACGTTTTTGTGAATTATCCGAGCCACCCGCTGCTGGCGTCGGTGATGCCGGTGTTGATTCACAAGGCGGACGGCACGGACACGACGGTGAATGTGAATATCAAGAGCGGCGGTGGACAGTGGTATTGGCTGGGCCGTTATGAATTGAACAGCAATAGTTACGCCCGCATTCTGACGGTGGGTTCGAGTGGACTGGTTTGTGCGGATGCGATGAAATTCGTGCCGGTGAACGCGACGGCGTCGACCCCTGCATGGGTGACAGGCCATGGTGGCTCGGGCAGTGCGATCGAGTTCGATGGCGTGGATTCGAAGGTTGAACTTGATACTTATACCGGCATCGGATCCGACGACGCCCGCACTGTGTCGGCCTGGGTCAAGGTTCCCGCTGGCGGTCGCGGAACGATTGTCAGTTGGGGTGATGGAACGCAGGCCAACTCATTCTCGTTGGTGGTTCAAAATGGCGGCCAATGGGGCATGGGCACGCTGCGTTGCGAGACAAATCTGGGCTACATCAGCGGCACGCGTCGGATCGACGATGGCGAATGGCATCATGTCGCTGTGACATTTACGCCGGAAGAATTTACTTCCGGGGGACCGACGAATGGCTACAACCATCAGGTGCATTTATATATTGACGGCCGTCTAGAACAGACGACATCTGCAAATTCTTCGACGGTAAACACGGCATTGTCACAGCACATGACGATCGGCAACGATTGGCGTCATCGCTGCTTCGAAGGCGCCATTGACGAGGTTCGCATTTATAGTCGAGCGATCGGTGAAGAAGAAGTCGCGACGCTGGCGGGTCAGTCGCAGGTGCTAGCGGGCCGTCTGGCGCGCATTGAAGATCGCAATGGTTATGGGTTGGATATCGCCTACAAGACATGGACGAGTCAGGAACTGAGCGAATCGCCCTCACGTCAGTGGCAGATGGACACCGTGACCGACGCGCACGGTCGCGTGGCGACGTTCAGCTACGGGGCGCAGCAGCAAGCGGGTCGCTGGGCGGTCAGTTCGGTGGATCTGCCCGATGGCGAGACGGTGGAATATGGTTATACCGACGGCTTCTTGTCATCCGTGGATCATCCGGACGGCAGCACTTCTACGTTCGGTCGGACCTTTGATGATACGGCACTTTGCACGGTGCTGGCGTATGACGACGTGGCGGCGGGCCCGAAGCATCGTCGCAAAAAGGTTTATCTGTCACCGCAAGTGACGCAGGAGGTTGATGCTGCGTTGGTGTATCCGCTGGCGGGAAACTTGTGTCGGATGATGCTCAATGGCGACGACGAGGTGACGTATTTGAACATGACGCACCCGGGTTACACGATGTTTTACGTGTACGAAGGCGGCACGAAACTCAAGAAGTTCACCGAGTATCTGGATCGTTGGCAACTGGAATATGCGGCGGACTGGACCAAACCGTCCAGCGGCGCGATCGGGTTTAGCGACATCGGTTTTACCGGCGAAGACACCTTTTCTAAAGTTGGCCTGGTGGTCCGCACCCCCGAGGCGTATCGCATGGAGCCGAGTTCCGTCACCGACGAACAGGGGCGTTGGGTCGCATACGACGACTACAATGTCGCCAGCCAGCCGGAGACCGCGACGTATCCTGACGCGACGACCGAGAAGTATGAATACAACAGCTTCCAGCAGATCACTCGCCACGAGGACCGTCTGGGTCGCGTGTCGCGTTACACCTACGACGCTCGGGGCAACATGCTGATGAAGAAGGTGGGCCTGCAGATGGTCAGCGGCGTAGAAACGCAGATGCCCGAGTACGCCGAGTACGAATGGACCTACTACCCGCAGGGCAATACGAATCAATATCTGCTGAAGACGTATACCGACGCGAACGGCAACACGACGGAATATGTTTACAACAACAATCACCAGTTGACGCAGGTGATCGAGCCGGACGACACGGGCGCGGGTACGCATATCGCTCACGAAACCGAATATGAATCGACGGGCGCGTTGCGTCCGACAGCGACGGAAGACGCGCTGGGCCGTCGGGCGGAGTACACCTACGACGCCCGCAATCGCGTGATTCGCACGTATTACGTGCAGAACGATTCAGACGAAAAGACCTACTACGGCGCCGCCGGAAGCGGGGATGAAAACTTGGTCGTGGCGAGGAAGGATCGCGACGATCACTACACGCAGGTGCGTTATGACGACAGCGACCGCATGACGTTGATGATCGGCGGGCTGATCAGCGAAACCGATGCATTGAATCAGTCCTATACGCCTGATCCGTCGGAGCAGATGATTGAAAGCCGCACTTATTTTACAGGCACTAATCTGACTGATGAGACAGTCACCAACGGCAGCAAGACGGAGTATGGCTACGATTACCGCCAGCGCCTGGTGGCATCCACGGTCTATCCGCGAAATGGCAAAACGCTGAGCACGAGCCGGAACTATATAAACAACGAGTTGTTCAGCACGACGGATGCGTACGGCCGCAAGACTTACTTTGGTTATCGCAGTTCGGACGGCCAACTGGTTCGCACCATCAAGGGCCTGACGCCTGGCTTCACGCTGGCGGACGCGGCGGCGGTTGCTGCGGCGTCGCGTGACCTCAACGCCAACGCACAATATCTCATCAGCGACACAACGCGCGATGCGGAGGGCCAGGTCACTACAGTGGTCGATCCACGGAACGTGACCGCGACTTATGAATATGATTCGCGTGGCCGCAAGACCGCGATGGTCGCCGCGGATGGCAGTGCAATCGAAGCTCGCACCGAAACGATCTATGACGCCAACAGCAATGTCACCGAAGTCCGCTCGCCGCGCTACTTCGCCCCCGGAAGTACGGATCCGAACGGCACTGGCAAGGCTAGGACGACGATGACGTACACGCAGCGGAACCTGCTGGCGTCGCGTACGGTCGCCCCCGGAACCGCGGAAGCGGCGACCGATTCATATACATACAACGACGACCGCACGCTGAATACGCACACCGACTTCCGAGGGAACGACTGGCAGACGCTCTGGCGTTCGTGCTGTCAGCGGGTCAAGGCGCAGGTGATGCCTGCTGCGGATGTGGATGGCACAACGAACAAACGCGCCGGAACCATCACGCTGCAAGACCATGGCGGCAGCCCCACCTACATGGCGCAGGTCAGCGACATCGACGCGGTGACAAACTTCCGCGACCCGGGTTCATCCATCACGCTTGCGGAAACCACCACGCGTTACGACTCCCGCAACCGGCCGATTGCACGCACGGTCTGGCTGGTTCCATTGGGTACAGTCGATGAAAACGATCCGCCGATTGCAGGCGACACAGGCTATCCCGCTGCAGACGGCTTAACCACACGCTGGATTTACGATGACGACCTGACCGACGGCGAAGGCTTGGACGATTCCACGCCCACGACAGGTGAGGTGTCGATCTATCGCTTGCTCACAGAACTATCGAACGACGGCATCACTTTTAATGGAACCACACAGACCGGTTCCGCAACCGTGCAGGTCAGCCCCGAAGGCGAGTTGAGCGTATCGGTTACTGACGGTCTGGGCCGCACTGTGATCACCGGCGTACTCGCCGCGGCGGATGACCCGACGGATCCGCTTAAGCCGCTGACGTGGTCGACCACGTTGCACGACAGCGTGGTGACGCTCGCCAACCGCTTCAGTAACGGCTCAGGCGGAACGACCAACGGCGACGCACTTGAAACCACGGTTATCGACTCGCTTAACGAGACCGTTAAGGCTCACACGGACGCCGCGGGCCGCACGATTGAAGCAATCGATCAGGACAGCAACGTCGCCACCTTCGCCTACGACGCACAAGGCAACCAACTCCAGTCGCGTGACGCCAACAGCGTGGGCGTGGATAATGTCTTCGATGTTCGCGGCCGCCTGACGCAGGCCGCAGACACGCAGGAACAAGCGGAATCGACGTCGCACCTGTTGACCTACGACCTCGAAAGCAACGTCCTCACCACAACCGACGCGAAGGGCGAGTCGCAAAGCTATGTCTATGACCCCCGGAATCGCCAAATCCAACACACCGACCGCAACGCGGGCGTGACGACTTATACTTACGATGATAATTCCAATCTATTGACAATCACCGACGCGGACGCTAATTCCGGGGCGACCGGCGAATCCACGATCTATACTTACGACCCCCGGAATTTACAACTGACCGTCGCGTACCCCGGGCACAACCCCGCCAGCGTCATCAACGATGCGGATTACGACAAGGTGATCTACGCCTACGACGGCGCCAACCGCGTGCGTGAACGAAAAGATCAAGGTGGCGACACGATCACTAATACCTACGACCTCGCGTCCCGCCTGACGACGAAGACCTACCCCTGGACAGCAACGGATACCTTTACCTATGACGACAACAGCCGCATGCTCACCGCGGTGTCGGGGCTCTATAGCAACACGTTGACGTTCACCTATGACCCCGCGGGCCGCATGGCGAGCGAATCGCTCACGACGCAGTTCGGCACGCCCCGGACGTACACCACCCTCCGCGGCTATAACACGCGCAACGAGCTTGTTGAAATCACTTACCCCGACGGCAGCGTGGTGGACCGCACGTACACGACGCGCGGCCAGCTCGATCAGGTGGACTATAATAGTTACATGGTCGCCGAGTTCGTTTATGACAACGGCATGCGCGAAACTCTCCGTGAGTTCGGCAACAGTATCGAGACCAGCCGGACCTACGGCCGCGCCGACAATCTCGTCACCGCGATCAATACAAGCGGCCTGGCGGGTCTGTCCTTCGCTTACGACTACGACGCGAACAAAAACCCCACCGAAGAAACCACCGGCGGCAATATGTCCAACTACTCCTGGACCGCTGCACAGGACGACGAAGACCGCTTAACCGAGTGGGACCGCGCGGGTGCGGTCGGCACCTATTCACAAGACTGGGACCTCTCCCTCGTGGGCGATTGGGATTCCACAACGATCAATGGCACGGCACAGTCGCGCACGCACAACGACGTGCATGAAGTTCAGACCGTGCAAAGTCAGACCAGCCCGGTGTACGACGGGAAGGGCAACATCACGACCGACTCACGCGGTCAAAACTATAATTGGTGGGATTACAACAACCACCTGGTCTACGCCACCAACACCGCGGGCGAAACCATCAGTTATCTGTACGACGCCCTCGGCAGGCGGATTTACAAGGAGGTCACCACCCCAACCCCGCAAGGCACGACTTCGCAAGCGACGGTCTACATCTGCCTGTCGCAGATGGTGCAGGGCCGCCCATGCGGTCAGGAGATCGCGGAATACGACTACGCCGCCGCGGCCAACAGCCCCACACAAAACTATATATTCGGCAGCTACGTGGACGAGCCGCTGGCGCTGGTCATCGACCCGCAAGGCAGCCCTTCGACTTACTATTACCACCGTAACCGCCAGTACTCAACGACGGCCTTGACCGACTCTCTGGGCGGTGTCGTTGAACGCTACGGCTACACGCCGTACGGCGAAACGACGATCCTCGACCCCAACGGCAGCACGGTCCGCACCGCGAGTTCGTACAACAACTACTATCTTTACACCGGCCGCCGGCTCGACCCCGAGACCGGCAACTACTACTTCCGCGCCCGATACTTCGACCCGCAACTAGGCCGCTTCACCTCCCGCGACCCGATCGGATACCCCGATGGCTACAACGCCTACGCGGGATACTTCGCGGAGAGGTGGGGCTGGGATCCAAGCGGTAAAAGCAAGGCGATATGGTTTAATATTGGATTTGATTCGAGTTCCAAAGCAGACAAAAGAACGATAGAGGCATCCAAGAAAGCCAAGAGTTTATTCCAAGACGCATTAAATGCCTGCTGTACGAACTTCATGATTCTGTGCGACACAAAAGTCAAATTCGAGTACGATTATGATCGTAAGAATAAAAAAGCCCCAGCCGATGGCGACTACAGCGGGGCCGACGAAGCCGATCAAAAGCTTCGGGAAACAAATCTGAAGAACGTTAAAGGACACGCAGGAGGAATCAATGTTCTTTTCACTGGCGCGACGATTAGCGGTGTTGATTTTGCAGGGAACCCAGTTTCTGCCGGTGCTAATGCTAATACATCTGGGATATTGGCAATCGATGCGGAGCTTGAAAACGATCCTAATAATCTGGCTCACGAGGCTGGACATGTCGTTGGTTATGATCAGGGAAACCGACCCGGCGACAAGGCGCACAGCAATGACAAGGGAAATGTGATGTATTGGGCAGAGCAGCCAGGCGCGACTGGACGCGAACCAGATCGGTGTTGGTGTGAGAAAATGGAAAGTAAAGCGCAATAGGCTAAATACGATATGAAAGACTTGTGCCCTATTATCTGTGTGATCTTTATTGGCTTGGTGGCGTGCGATTCTCGTCCCATGCAGTCGCAAGGGGTCATTTTACGTGATGACAGATGTCGCCTGTCGGTTTATGAGTCGTATATACGAGAGGTGTTAAGAAGCCAATCGGAGGTCAAAGAAGCCAGCTTTATGATTACGGAAAATGAGACATTTGTTTGTAGGCTCAAAGATAGGTTGATTGACTTGAATGGAGTGAGAATTGACATGGCGTCTGCTGAGAAGAGAGATGGCGATATTCCAAATGGGGTAGTCGCTCTCTCTGTCGAAAGGAAAACAAATATTGGCGATGACAAGATCTCTTTTCGAATGCTCGTATGGTCTTCCCCCTCGGCAATTTCGGTTTCAAGATATCTAGTCAAGATGCAGTTTGTGGAAGGCACATGGAAAATGGTTGAATTCAATTATATGGGTGGAAGTTAGCAAATATAATACAGTGGGATAAAAAGGGTCGGGAGTGCTCCGTAGAAAACCTCCATTGGCATCGCGATCATGACGTTGTGCGTGACCGCGAGGAGCCGCAGTTCCCGGCACTGGCTTTGATAGTTTCGCGCATGCACTGCGTCGCCGAGGTTGCGCTTGAGCATCGAGAACACCGTCTCGACCTGCCAGCGTTGACCATAGTTGGTGTTCCCCACATTGCGGAATAAGCGCTTCATTAATCGGCGGTATCGCCCCTTCGGTTGCTTCTGCGTCGGCCGTCCGATCCATGGCGGAATCAGGCTGCGGGCGCTGCCCGCGTGATTGACGGTGCGTCTTGGAGAATGGGTTTGAGTATTGTAATCCGTGCGGCGGCCTTACTTGCGATGGTGATTAGTCTGTCGGCAACCGTGAACGCTATTTCACCTGTGGGGATAAGCTGGACAGATACGCCGCATAAAGATGCGGAGCCGGCTGCTACAAAACCGGCGGCAACCAGCCGCCCCGCCGCGGTTGCGGGAGCTGCGAGGTTTGCGGAGTTGAATCGAATTGACCTATTCGATCTCCGCCGGCAGATGGATGCGGGGTTGCCGCTGACGCTGCTGGACGCGCGGCCTGCGTACGAGTTTGCACAAGGTCATCTTCCGGGGGCGGTTTCGCTGCCGTGGGGGCAGGTGGAAGCGTCGTATCCCGCGGTGGAGATGCGGCTGCCGCGGCACGCGGCGGAGGGGCGGATCGTGGTGTATTGCTCGGGCACGGATTGCGACATGGCCCGCGACCTTGGGCGGTTCCTCCAGGCCCGCGGCTTCGACAACGTGCTGCTCTTCGATGGCGGCATGACGCTCTGGCGCCAGCACCAGTTGCCCACGGAGGCGGGGGCGTGGTGAAGCGCGGGGTGATGGTTGTTGAGGGAGAAGATGTTGAATCTTGTTCGCTCAA
>MDTD01191203.1_pt1 | contig 15400 bp, 17 predicted proteins | sample 811221 | NCBI WGS metagenome assembly MDTD01 (sample SAMN05326646, study PRJNA326480) | marine metagenome | isolation source: seawater | place: Pacific Ocean: South West | collected 2011
ACTAATCCTGTATACATTTGGACCAGATCTGCCCCTATATCAATTTTTTCGTTATAAGAATCTACATCAAAAACACCACCCACTGCAACAAGTATTTTCTCTTCGTTAAGATTTTTTTTGACGAACTTTAAAAGTTCATTTGATTTATTTTTTATGGCTAGGCCTGAAATTCCACCTGGCAAATTATCAACATTTAGTTCTTTTTTTAGGTCTTGATTATTGGATGTATTTGAAATTATAACTCCATCAATTTTTGATGAATTAATCAATTCTATTAAGTCTAAATAAGTTTGATTATCTTCATCTGGAGACAATTTTATAAAAATTTTTGGTTTGTTATTTGTGTTATCGCGCTCTTTAAGAACGACTCTTATGACTTTTTCTATATTTTCCTTTTTATGTAAATCTCGTAACTCCGGAGTGTTTGGAGAAGAAATATTTATAGCTACATAATCTGCATACTTTGCTAAAGATCTCATACAAATTGAATAATCATCATGAAATCTGTCTACTGGTGTTGATTTGTTTGGACCAATATTTATACCTAAAGTGCAATTATGATTTAATTTTTCCAGTCTATTCTTAATTTTTTCTGCGCCATCATTGTTAAAGCCTAAACTATTTAACAGAGACTCTTGATTAACTAATCTTTTTAATCTGGGTTTGGGATTACCATACTGAGGTTTAGGTGTAATTGTTCCAATCTCTACAAAACCAAAACCTATGTTGTCCATTTCTTTAATTAATTCACCGTTTTTATCAAGACCAGCGGCCAAGCCAAGTCTATTCTTAATTTTTAAACCTTTTATTTCTTTTAATTCTTGAGGAAATTTATAAAGAGATGAAAATATTTTTAGATAGAGGAGAGAGAGTTTTTGCGCAAATTCAGGCGGCAGAATAAATATTAATCTTCGAAAAAACTTATAAATTTTTCTTTTCCTCTATAAATGATTCTAATTCAGAATTTAATTCCTCATCAGCTAAACCAAATTCAATATTAGCTTTCAAGTAGCCAGATTTACTTCCGCAATCAAAGCGTAAACCATTAAATTCATACCCAATAAAATTTTTAATGTCACTTAATATGGCATCTGTAATCTGCACTTCTCCATTTTTTCCGGGATTATCATTATCAATATGATTGAAGATAGTTTGATTAAATAGGTATCTCCCAATTGAAGCTAAATTAGATGGCGCATCAAAATAATCTGGCTTTTCAACAATACCATTAATAGTTGATATTTTTCCATCTGTTGATTCAGGTGAAATAACACCATATTTAGAGATTTCTTCATTTTCAATTTTCTGTAAAGCTAAGACTTGTTTATTCTCAGATTTAGCAATTTCAATCATTTGTTCCGTTACATTTGCACCCTTAGTCATAAATAAGTCATCAGGAAGTATTACAAAAAACCATTCATCTTGGTCTATAGCATCTTTTGCGCAACTGATTGCATGGCCTAATCCTTTTGGTTCACCCTGTTCGATATATGTAAATTTAGTTCCTGGACCACCTATATTTTTTATTGTTGATGCTAGATCTTCTTTTCCATCTTCCATCAACTTTTTAAAAAGATCATTATCTTCTTCAAAATGTTTTTTTATGCTTGATTTTGAGTGGTGCGTAATGAAAATAAATTCTTCTATGCCGGCTTTTGAAGCTTCTTCCACTGCATACTGTATTAATGGTTTGTCTACTACGGGCAGCATCTCTTTTGGTGTTGATTTAGTTGCAGGCAAAAATCTTGTGCCGAGGCCAGCAACTGGAATTACAACTTTTTTTACTAACATAGTGCTGGATTATACAGAAAGTCTTGTTGCAGAGCTATTTTTCATCTTTAGATAAGCTCCAATGTAGCTTATCACGACATGTTTCAAAGAAATCATGATCTTTAGGATGTAAAAGCTGAAAGCTCTGTTTGCTTTTTATTACGGTGAATTCTTTGAAATTTTCTCTAATTTTAATTTCTTCATTACCATCAATAATTATGAAACTTTCAGTCTCAGGAGGTGTTTTTGTCAATGTAACTTCTATTTTTGAATCGCTTGAAATAATTAATGGTCTTGCTGATAAAGAAAGCGGATTCAGAGAAGTTATCACAAATGCATTAACCGATGGAGATATAATCGGGCCTCCTGCTGATAGGGAATAGGCCGTTGAACCATTTGATGTCGAGATAATTAAACCATCCGCCCTTTTTCTATAAACAAAGTTTCCATCTACTCTTACTTCAAATTGCATTAATTTATAACTTTTTTGAGTATGAAGAACTATTTCATTAAATGCTGTATATTTCTTATCATTGTAGACGCATTCTAAAGCTTCTTTTTCCTCGATAATATTTGTGCCTCTTAGCACCTCCATTAACCCAACTTCTAAATTTTCATAATCTAAATCAGCCATAAAACCTACTTTTCCCAGGTTTATTCCTAAAAATGAACAATCAAGAGATGAAAACTCTTTAGCAGCTGATAGCATTGAGCCGTCTCCTCCAATAACCAGCACTAGATCGAAGCTATCATTTTTGTGGGCTCCATAAACTTGATAAGAGACTGAATTCTCTTTAAAGATATTTTCTACATCGTTTAGCGCTTCTTTAGATTTTTCTAAATCATATGCAACCACTAAAATACTTTTATAATTTAACATTGAGCAAATATTTTAGAAATTTATGAACAAATTAGATAGTAAATTAGAAGAACTTATTATTACTTTCAGAAAATTGAGAGATCCTGTATCTGGATGCCCTTGGGATAAAGAGCAAGACTTTAAATCTATAGCTAGTTGCGCTATCGAAGAATCCTATGAGGTTGCGGATGCTATAGAAAGAGAAAATTTCGAAGATTTAAAAGCTGAATTAGGAGATCTTTTTTTTCAAATAATTTTTCACTCTGAAATGGCAAAAGAAAAAGATTTATTTACTATCGAAGATGTCATAGAAGAGCTAAATTTAAAACTAATTAGAAGACATCCTCATGTTTTTGATGATACAAATGTAAAGGATGCTAAAGATAGTCTAAGAATTTGGGAGGACATTAAAGCAAAAGAAAGGTTAGGTAAGAAATTAGATTCGGTAATGGATGACATACCTAAAAATTTACCCGGTCTAACCAGAACTAAGAAACTACAAAAAAGAGCTACAAGAGTGGGCTTTGATTGGAAAAATTCTGAAGATATCATGGCAAAGGTTGATGAAGAGATTGATGAATTAAGAATTGAAGAAAAAAATGCAAACAAAAAAGGTATAGCTGAAGAGATAGGAGATATTTTTTTTACTCTAGTCAGGCTTTCTAGTTACTATGATATAGAGCCAGAGGATATTATTAGAAAAACTAATATAAAATTTGAGAAAAGATTCAGAAAAATGGAGAATGAAGCCAAATCTTTGGGGAAAAGCCTTGATAAAATGAATCTTAAAAATCTTGAAGAAATTTGGCAAAAGATAAAATGATTAAAATATTCAAGGGTCTAATTACCTTCACTTTAATTCTTTTTACTTCAATATTGGTAATTATCATAGTAGTGCCAATTGGTCTTTTAAGGTTCATACCATACAAGCCTCTTCAAATGTCTATTCTCAGAATAAATGAAGTATTTGGTGAGCTCACTCTAGGGTCCTGGAGAATAATACAAGATATCGTGCATAAACCTAAATATGAAGCCAAAGGTTTAGAAAAATTAAAAAAAGATTTGTGGCAATTCACTACCATTAATCACCTCAGCTGGGCTGATATATTTTTATTTCTTTATTTTACTAATCAGAAGATGAACGTTCCCAAAATATTTATGAAAGCAGAATTATGGTGGCTTCCTATTACTTGGGCTGCAAATATAGGTCTTGCTATGCCATATGTCGTCAGACGGTCGAAGGAAGCAATAAAGAAAAACCCTGAATTAGCAAAAACTGATAAAGAATCAACAATACGTGCATGCAGATTTTATGAACTATATCCAACAAATGTTTGTGGCTTTATAGAGGGCACAAGAATAGATAAGAATAAATACATTAATTCAAATAGCAAATTTAAAAATCTAATGCCTCCAAAAATTGGGGGAATGGGATATACGCTTGAAGTAATGCCTTATATTGATAATTTAATAGATATAACTTTAGTATATAAGACAGATAAAAGATCATTCTGGGATTTTCTTTGTGGGGATATGAGTGAAGCAAGTGTCACTATAAATACTTATAAAATACCCGAAAGTTTAAGAAATAAAGATTATGCAAAAGATAATGTTGCAAGAGAAGAATTAAGGTCCTTTTTAGAGGAAGTTTGGATTAAAAAAGATCAGATCATAGAAAATGAAAAAGTGAAATATGGAATTAAATCAGTATTTTAAAATTTTTCTTCTATTACTATTAGTTAGCTGCTCTGAACAAACGGAGCAAGATAATCAAGATAGTATTGATTACTCAAAGGAATTTGGGTCTGTAATTAATGAATTTAGCAAATCTACGATACTTGAATTTGATGAATATAATTATCTTGATGAAGCATTTGTTAAAGATTTTTTAAAAAAACTAGACCCACAGAAAACTGTTTTTATTCAGCAAGATATTGATAATATAATAAAACTTATTGATACCTCGGATAGCTATCAGGTTCTTAAAAAAAGCATTGATAAATATTATGAGAGATTCAATGAATCAATTTCTTTCAGAACTGCACTTTTAAAATTTTATAAATTTAATTTTGACAAAGATGAATATATCTACCTTAACCCTAGAGAAAATTATTTTAATAATGAATCTGAAAAATATGAATATCAGAGAAAATATTTAAAAAATGAGCTTATATCTCAGATGTTAGAGGGAAAATCTTATGAAGAGTCTATTGAAGAATTATCGATGTCTTATTCAGATAGATTGTCTTCTCTTGATAAAACAAGAAGCTCTGATAAATTCGAATTACTTGCAAATAATTTCTTATCTCTACTTGATCCACATTCCTCCTATTTTTCTCAGAGAGATTTAGAGAACTGGAATCTAAGAATGAATTTAACGTTTGAAGGTATAGGAGCGATTCTGAGTTATGAAAATGAGAAAGCCAAAGTCGAAGAATTAATGCCTGGTGGACCAGCAATAAAATCACAAAAAATAAAGGTGGGAGATAAAATTATTGGTATTGGTCAGGGTAAACAAGGGAAAATGATTAATGTTATAGGCTGGAGATTAGATGATATTGTGCAAATAGTAAGAGGAGAAGAAGGAACAATAATTAAATTAGAAATAGAAAATGAAGAGGGAAGAAATATTATCGAACTTGAAAGAGGTAAGGTATCACTTGAAGAAAGTGATGCATCAGAAAAGATCTTAGAAATAAATGATAAAAAATTAGGTTATATCAAAGTACCCTCTTTTTATAGTGATCTTGAGTGTATGAAAGTTAATGCATTAGGATGTAAAAGTGTAACTAATGATGTTCAAAAATTTCTACGTGATTTTAAAATTGAAGAAGTTGAGGGATTAGTGATAGATTTAAGAAATAATGGTGGTGGTTACCTTCATGAAGCTGATTCTTTAACTCGATTATTTATTAACTATGGTCCCACTGTTCAAATAAAAAGTCCAAATAGTGATGTGATTATTTATAACTCATGGAAATCAAAAAAATCTTGGAACAAACCTCTAGTGGTGCTTGTTAACAAATTTTCTGCGTCTGCATCTGAGATATTTGCTGGCGCAATGCAGGATTACAATAGAGCAATTATTGTTGGCCAAACAACTTTTGGTAAAGGAAGTGTTCAGAGATTTACTGAGACTGATCATGGTCAAATAAAGTTAACAGATTCTCTCTATTACAGAGTTACCGGTGAGCCTACACAAATTTTTGGAGTAGAGCCTGAACTAGAAATACCTTCTTTAATGGATGGCGATGGTCTTGGAGAAGATAGATATGAAAATGCTATAAAACCATCTCGAATTGATAAGTCAACTTTTTTTAAAAATGATGATTTTAATGTAGAACTTTTTCTTGCAAATCATAAAAAGAGGCTGGAGAAGTCCGAATATTTTGTACAAATGAATTTTCTGAAAGACTTTAGAGAAAATAACAGAGAAAAATTAAGTTTAAATATTGCTGTTAGAAGGTTAGATTATGATGAAAACAAAAATAGAAATCTTAGGTTAATTAACCTTGGCAGAGAAATATCAGGAGAAGATCTTTTTGAAGATTATGATGAGTATTTAAATCGTGAAGTTAATGATGATTTTTTTATTGATGCTGAAATAGATCAATCCTTAGAAATATTAATTGACTTAATTGAGATTGAAGTATGATAAGGATTGTTAGCTTCAACATAAATGGACTTAGGGCACGACCTCATCAGCTTAAAGAGCTAAAAACTAAATATGATCCAGATATTATTGCGCTTCAAGAGATTAAAGTTAGTGATGAAGATTTTCCTATAAACATACCGCAAGATTTGGGCTATCTTCATTTCAATTATGGTCAAAAGGGGTTTCATGGAGTTGCAATTTTCTCAAAAAAACAACCAGTTAATATTCAAAAGGGTCTAAATGGAGGTGATGATGAAATGCAAAAAAGATATATACAATGCGATTATGAAACTAATTTAGGTATTATCTCTGTAAGTAACTCATATTTTCCTCAAGGAGAAAATAGAAAACATCCGGATAAATTCCCATATAAAGAGAGATATTACAAAAGAATTACCAAGCATTTATCTTCATTAGAGAATATTGTGTTGACTGGAGACTTCAATATAGCTCCAAATCGAAATGATATTGGAATGAATGAAGATGGAATAAAAAGATGGTTGAGTCAGGGGCATACTGCTTTTCTGCCAGAAGAATTAGAATGGTATGAGAAAGTTACATCCTTGGGTCTCAAAGATATTTGGAGAGAACAAAATCCTAACTCAACAAAATGTTCATGGTTTGACTATCGCTCAAGAGGTTTTGATCAGGATCCAAAAAGAGGATTAAGGATAGATCATTTCTTGTTATCCGACAAATTACAGAATGTTTATATTAAATCTGAAATAGATCATGAAGTTCGTGCGATGGAAAAGCCATCAGATCATTGTCCTGTAATTTTAGATTTAGATTTAGATTTTCTTTCTAAGAGTTAATCAACAGCCACTTCAGGGACTGGATTAATTGGATAATCCAAATCAGTGAATGGCGTTGGGTTTGCAATTGAATCTGGATGGACAACAGAAATAACCAGGTCACTTGCCCAGCTACCCTCAACAAAACCCCTAAAACTATCTCTTTGCGTTATTACTATGGTTGCGAATCTACCATTCTTTGTATAAACCATAGTTATTTCTTTACCTACTTTAGATGAAACTAATGTCCAACCAGTCTGTGGTGTATTATTACTGTAAAATATTAGATTTTCGGCAGGACTATACTGTGAAATAAGGGTAATTCTTCCTGATATTGCATCTCCAGTTCCAAGTAGAACTGTAGGAACTTTAACAATTGATGCATCATCTGGTAAGGGTAAATCCTCTAACAAGTACTTAATTACTTTTCTTTGATCTCTTTGGTATTCATCAACAAAAAGTGAACAACTGCTTAATACTAAAGAAACCAATAGAACTTTTAGTAAAATTTTCACTGCTTCAGTATAACTTAAAAAAAATTTAAATTAATAGTTAATTTGAAGAAAAATGTCTTCAAAAAATTTTATGTTTTCCTCTAAGAATCTCCCAAAACATAACGTAATCACTTAGTAAGCTAAAGAAAGGGTAAGCGAAGGTTGCAGGTTTATTTTTTTCAATAAAGAAATGACTTACCCAAGCAAAACCATAACCAGATAACACAGCAAAAAGAATATTAAGTGGGTCTAGAGTTAAAAAGAATCTGATGAAGAAAAAAATTGAAAAGGAAGTACCAATAAAATGGAATAATTTCGTGGACTTTCCTTCATGCTCAGAAAGATAATAAGGATAAAACTCTTTTAAATTTTTATATTTCTTCATATTTTTACCTTGTTTTCATTATATACACTGAATAAACATAATAAAAAGCGCAAAAGAGTATTGAAATTGCTAAAACTATTGGCCCAAACATTTCAAAGAGCGTAAAAGTGACACATCCAAGCAAGAAAAGTAGAGTAACTTCAATTTTATTCTTAAGAAAACTTTCATTGAATGCTGCTTTTACAATGAAGTAATTTAATGGCAAATAGAGAAATGTAGCAGTGATAGCTCCAGGACTAAAATCACTATAATAAAAACTAAAAAATATATGGAATATAGCATTAACAACCTGTGATCCCATTAAAAAAAATATTGCTATAAGTGCACTTGGTCTATTTTTCGTCGATATATGAATAAATAAGATGATTAAGAATACTCCGATCAGTCTCATGAGCATCTCTTCTGTAGTAAGAGAGTTATTATCAAGAAAATATTTTTCACGCCATGCTCTAAAATTAAAAATTATATGTTCCTCTGCGTGATGGATTATATAAACTAAAGGAGCAAGCACTAAAAGATTTTCATATTTAATCATTTTCTTCATTTATTTTTATTTAACAGATGATACCATTTACGGATGTTAAAAATTATCAATCATACTTTTTGTGTAATCTCTTTTATGGTGATTTTAATAAGTCATCCAATTGCAGCTGAAGACGCAGCACCAATCATACAACCTGGAGCTCCTGGAGAGTCGTCTAAAAATCTAGATGCTGACGCTGCATCAGCAATTGCAGACTCTTCTTACACAAAAGCTGATGTTAAGTTTTTACAAGGTATGATAGTCCATCATCAACAAGCTATTCTTATGTCAAGCTTAGCTCCTAAAAGAACCAACAATCAGACCATTTTAGATTTAGCTCTTCGAATAGATGTCTCTCAAGAAGATGAAATTAATTTTATGGAAAGTTGGTTAAAAGATCGAAGTGAAAGTGTTCCAAATCATCATTCTATGGATGATATGAATCACATGGGGGGAATGCACGACATGCATATGCATCTAGATATGGTAGGAATGGCAACACCAAAACAATTAGAAGATCTTAGAAGCGCAAAAAGTACAGATTTTGACAGGCTTTTTTTGCAACTCATGATTGCTCATCATGATGGTGCTTTAGAGATGGTAAAAGATTTAAAAGGATTCGTTGGTTCTACTTATGATGCTGTTTTAAATGAATTTGTTGCTGATTTAGTTAATGATCAAGGTGTAGAAATTGAAAGAATGAATACTATAGCTGTAGGTCTTTCAGATGATCCTCGTGCTGGACTAGCTCCAGGACTTTTTACTGCTGATGAAGCAATTCTTAATATGGAATTAATTACTTCGCTAAGAAAACCAACTGGCTTTTTTGATCCTGACAATCCAGCTGCTAGAGGTGCTGAGGATACTACTATTAAAAAAGATGATAAAGAAGAAACTACATCTGCAAAATCTCGTTCGCTTCGTTCTCCTATGTTGAGTTTTGCTAATACAGATATGGCCTTCAGAGATAATATACTAATAGCTGGAAGCTATCATGGATTTAATATATACGAGCTGAATGATAATGGGATTCCAGATTTAATTTCTTCAGTTGTATGTCCAGGTGGTCAAGGTGACGTATCAGTAGTTGGAGATATATTAATTATGTCAGTTGAACAAGTACGTTCTCGGGTTGATTGCGGACTAGGTGGTGTTGGTAAAGATGCGAGTCCAGATCGTTTTCGAGGAATAAGAATTTTTGACATATCGGATTTAAGTAGACCTGAGCAGGTAGGTGCTGTTCAAACTTGTAGAGGCTCTCATACTCATTCCGTTGTAGCAGGACCAACTGCGGATGCAAAAATTATAGTCTACAACTCTGGTACAGGAAGCGTTAGAGATGAAGAAGAATTAGAACAATGCGTGGGAAATATACCTGGCGATCAAAGAACAGCTCTTTTTAGAATTGATGTCATTGAAATTCCTATAGAAGATCCTTCAAAATCAAGAATCGTTAGTAGTCCAGCAGTTTTTGCTGACCCTGAAACTGGTTCACTTGCTGGATTATGGCGTGGTGGAGATCATGGAGATGATACTCAAGATACAAGACGTACTGATCAATGTCATGATATAACTGTATTTCCATCAGCTAATTTAGCAGCTGGAGCATGTTCAGGTAATGGCATTCTATTCGATATTACCGATCCTTATGAACCTAAGAGGTTAGATGTTGTTACAGATGAGGGTTTTGCTTATTGGCATTCTGCTACATTTAATAATGATGGTACAAAAGTAATATTTACAGACGAATGGGGTGGTGGAGGTCGAGCTAGATGTCGTGCTTGGGATCCATTAACTTGGGGAGCTGATGCTATTTATGACATTGTTGATAACAAACTTATCTTTAAAAGTCATTACAAAATGCCGGCTCCGCAATTAGAAACAGAAAACTGTGTAGCTCATAATGGATCAATTGTTCCAGTACCTAATAGAGATATTTTTGTTCAAGCCTGGTATCAAGGCGGATTATCAATAATGGATTTTACTGACTCATCTAATCCTGTTGAGATTGCCTACTTTGATAGAGGGCCAATCTTTGAAGATATTCTTAGTAGTGGTGGTTATTGGTCAACTTACTATTACAAAGGTTTTATCTATGGAACTGAAATAGCTCGAGGTCTTGATGTATTTAAATTGATTCCTAGTGAGTATTTAAGTGAAGAAGAAATTGCTGCTGCTGCTAATGCATATCCAGCTGTTGGGCCAGATGTTTTTAATCCTCAGCAACAGGTGCCAATGACTTGGTCAAATTGATTAGATCAGACTCTAAACTTATTTGAGGTCGCTCTACAATTCGCCCTATCTCTTTGCCATTACGCAACAGAATAAATGTTGGGGTATTTTTTAAGTTGTAGAGTTGCTCTCTTCCATTTGGCTCTGTCTTGTTTATATCGACTCCAATTAAGGATATTTTTTCAGATTTCATGCCAGCTGAATCTAAAATTTTTAACATTCGAGGCACTTCTCTTTTACTATCATGGCACCAAGTTCCAAATGTGATTATGACACTTAAATCTGTTGATTCTCTTAAATCAATTTGTTGAGTAACTTTGTAGTTTTCATAACGAGATTTAAATATAGGATATTCATTAAAGAGTTCATCTATTTTGATATCACCAATTAAAAACTTCTTAGATTTATAAGCACTATCTGCATTAATTAAAAATATCAGAAAGATAATTGAGCTAAAGAATAAAAGTCTGTTATTCATTTTTTCCAGTAATAACTAAAGTACCTGCCCAATCATTTTCTTTGTTAGATCGCCAGCTTTGAACTTTCCTTAATCCAGACATTTGAAAAATTCTTACCCACTCCGACTCATTTAACATAAGCATGCGAGTACCAACCTTTTCCTGCCATGAATGAGAATCGCTGTTTTCATAATAATGATCGATTCCAATAATTAATCGTCCTCCTGAATTAAGCCATGAATTTGAAATTTTTTTGATAATTTCTTCAGGGTTATTCAAATAATATAAAACTTCCATTGAATGAATTAGGTCATATTTGTCCGAAGAATTGTAAGAGTTAATATCAGCAAGAATATATTTTGCCTCCCCTCCTCTCGCTTTAGCATTGACTATCATTTGTTTAGCACCGTCTATACCTACTGATTTATTGCATAACTTATTTTTGGCAACTTTGCGTACAACCCATCCATTTCCACAGCCAAGATCCAAAAAACTAAAATTTTTACCAATTTTTGCTCTTTCTTTTAGAGCATAATTAATCATTTCATTTACAGGATTTGCATGTGTCTTTTCCATGCCAACATCTTTTCCTTCAGTAGCCCATTGCCCAAATATATCTGTTGCTTTCTTTAAATTCATATCAACTTTATTTGATGTTAGTATAAATTATGAAAAAAATATCTTTGGTTTTAATTCTTTTCATTTCATTTTTTTCCATCACTGAAGATAGAGAAGTAATCTTCGAAGGGAAAAAATTTGTATTAACACTTCCAGAAGGTTACTGTGATCAGACAGATGAGCTTATGGGGCGGCTTTATTTGCCAATGATTAAACAAAACTTAGTAAATATTGGTAATGTAGACATAACACCAGTAATGGTATTTTCTAGTTGTGACCATGAGTTTAATTTTTTAGGCTCTAATTTTCCCTTAGGCTGGATTACACTTGCAAGCGATCCGATGAGATGGTCGCAGAAGGAATTAAATGTATTCATGGCTGATGCAGTTGTAGAACAATCATTCATAGATGAAGTTAACAAAGAAACTTCAAAGGGTCTTGAAAAAAGTTTTAAAGATATGGGAATGAGATCAAAAATTAAGGGATCTACCGCCAATGATAACGGTTGGCATTGGGGTGATGAATATGTTGGAATTTTTTCAATGGTTAACGAGGGTTTAGTTGATGGCGAAGTTTTTAAAGAAAAGGTGATGAGTGCATTTACTGTAGTGGGTGAATACCAAATATCAGTTCATATTGCCAATGAACAAAATAATGATGTTGATTATGAGGTGCTGACATATGAATTAGCTATAAATGGGGAGAACCTAGCTAAGAGAAATAGATAAAAATTTATAGAAATTAAATTATGGAAAGTAGAAGAAACATTCAAAACCCAAAAAATGGAATGGCGATAGCATCAATGGTCTGTGGCATATGTAGTTTGGTATTTTACTTCTTTTTTATTGGCTTTCCTCTTGCAATTATTGCTGTAATTCTTGGCCACGTTCAATTATCAAATATTCGAAAAAACCCAAAAGAATATGAAGGCCAAGGAATGGCAATAGCTGGAATAGTCTGTGGGTATATTGCAATTGTATTTACCGTACTTGGAATCCTATTCATTTCAAGTCTTTTCTCTTGGTATACCTCTTGGTATGAGAGCCTATTGTTAGATGCTTTAGACTTTTAGAGATTTTGTTTTAACTCTCCATTACAGCTGATGCCAATTAACATTTCTTTAAAGATATTAAATTCATTTTGGTCACCAGTCCGATTTGTCCACCATGCAGCGTGCTTAGTTGGCTCTAGTTCGAGATTAATCGCCAAACCCCACATTGGTTTTACTTGATTAGGGATAATTGAATAACGAATATCAACAATGAGATTATTTTCATCTATGAAACCTAAATAGTCCTGAGCAAACCATCTGAATCTTTCTATATCTATGGCCTGTTGAGTATCTTTCTTAAGATCTGGTAAATGCTTTTCATAATTGAACTCTTCAATGCTTTCTCCTGCGCAAATCATTGTAGATTGAACTGTACGTATAGCATCAACATAAAATTTATTTTCATTTTGATAAATAGATTTCCATAAGATTAAATTACCAAAGGATGGTTTCAGTGTTAGACGCTCAGGATTATGTCCTCGTGATTGCGCAAGTTCTACTGCAGCAGAATATGTTCTTTCATATTGAATAAAACCCAAAGAGAAATAGAAAAAAATCCAACCAACAGCAAGTAGACTAAAGATTTTTTGTCTTTTAAGCATAGCAATTATTACCAAAATTAAGATGGGTATTGTAAACAGTGGGTCAATAATCGAAATAATGCTCCAAGATATGCGAACATCTGAAAAAGGCCAAAAAAGCATAGTTCCATAAGATGTGCCAGCATCAATAAAGCCATGAGTTGCATACCCTAAAAAACTTGCAAGGTAGACAGTCCTAAAACTCATAGATTTTTTTATCAAATAAAAAATTGGAACTGCAACCAGCAAAGCACCAACGGGAATAAAGATAAGTGAGTGGCTAAACTGTCGATGATATTCAAGAAATAAAATTGGATCGGTAGTGGAGCGAATAAAAATATCTAAATCAGGTGCCAATCCTGCAAGAATACCGATAATACCAATACCTAGGATATTTTTCTTTTTTGCTGATGTTTGTGCTGCTGCAGCACCAACTACTCCTTGAGTTATTGGATCCATCTTTTTTTATTTTACTCCCACTCAATAGTAGAATACCTCTGAAACCTTTGTATAGATGGTTTTTCAGAATAGTGTGTCACATTTGTATCATACGAAATTTTTATCACATTAAAATCATTATACATTTTAAAAATTGAGATTTTATTGATTTAAAAACCAATGCGATTTATATCGTGATCTTGGATTATCTTTGATGTAAAAAAACCCTTCTTCGGTAAGATGAAATTCTTTAAAACAATTTAATTTTCTGCCAGCAAATTCACTCTCTGCGGTTTCTACTATCATAAAAAAAAATGTTTCATATTCTGGAAAATCTTTGGTAGTAAATACGAATTCTTCACCATTACAGTTATAAACTTCGTCACCAAAAGCAGTGAGAAAGGCAAATATATTATTTTCACCATCAACTAGATTGAAAACTTGGACCTCTTGATCTCGCATATACCTTTCAGTTTCATTCACTCTTACATAATGAAACAATCCATCACTAATATTTGAAAAAACAAATACTTTTCCTTTTCTTAATTCAGAATCATTGAGTTGGTCTAAAATTATTTGAGCATTTCCCTCTTTTTCAATATCACTTTGAATTCCAAGTTCGTACTCCAACGAACTGCAAGAAAACAAAAGTGTCAAGATAGTTAACATGTATGCATATTTCATAATTCTATTTAAAATACAAACTCTCTAAAAAAATCTTCTGTTAAATCTTGAAGAAACTCATTACTTCCTGATCTAGGGTTCTCTATTTGATTAAGAAAAACTTCTTCATTCACTTCAAAGTCTTTAAAACATCTAATTGTGAATACTGTTCCCTCAAAACCAGACTGAATTACAAAATAATAAGTTTTGATTTCAGGAAACATCTCTGTATCAAAAGTATAGGGCTGATCCTCACAATTTTCCTGTTCATTGCCACCAAAAACCATGAATGAAAAAACACTATTTTGTCCTTCTTTCAAATCAAAAATTTCAGTCTGTGTATGTTTCATTTGTCTCACTTCATCATTAACACGAATATTAATAGGACGGATATCTACATGATTAGAAAAAACGAATATCTTCCCCTCTTTTAATTCGGTATCAAAAAGTTCTGGAACTATTTCTTTTGCATCAATATTAGTTGTTGCACATGATGAAATTAGAACTGATATAAGAAAGGTTAAATAATATTTCACAAATTGGCCACTTATAGAACTCTATCATATAAATAAAATTTACGAAATATTCTATTCCCACTCAAGAACAGCATGCTCTGATGAGCATTTTATTGCAGCACTTATAAAGTATTTTATATTTACTTTGCATTTGTCGAAATAAAAACATCATAAAAATAGTTGCTTAAAACTTTGTTTATATGAAATATTATTTATTTTAAACTTCTTGCAAATTTTCTTACTTTTTGCATGTGCTTTTCAAAGTCTCTTTTTCTCATATTTGGCAGTATTGAATAAAACCTTAAATATTTTGTCTTCATTCCACCAAGTTGGAATACAGATTTTTTTATTCTTCTATAGGGAA
>MDTD01089532.1_pt1 | contig 15398 bp, 12 predicted proteins | sample 811221 | NCBI WGS metagenome assembly MDTD01 (sample SAMN05326646, study PRJNA326480) | marine metagenome | isolation source: seawater | place: Pacific Ocean: South West | collected 2011
GGACGGAAGAATCGTTGGGAGGATGTCGGTCAGTTGCTGGCGGAGACTCATGACAGATGCAGGAGATGCTGCGCTATCCAAGTCCCCTCGGTGATCAGGCCGCAAGCAGCAATACGCTCCCAGCGTAAAAATTTTCTCCAATCGTGAACAACATGCAGCTTATTAACAGAAAACCCATTGATACTCTCAAAATTATCGGTATCGATCCGGTAAAGGTGGCGTTCATTAATAAAACGAGTGGATTGAATAAAGAAGCCACTCTTGCGTCTTAAAGAGGTCACTGCGATATTCCCTTATGATTTCAGAACCTCGGTCTGCGTTCTCACTCGCTTGCGTTGTCGCGCTTGGTGTCGTTCCTCTCGACGCACGGGAGGAAGCGCCCAATGCAGATGCTTTGTTAAAGACTGCTAGATTTGTGACGACCTTGCAGCATCAGGACCTGAAAGGATACATACGGAAAGGAGAAACGAAATTCCCTGTCGGGCTTTACCTGAGAGGGCAGGATATCCAGTTAAGCTATACGCGACCGAACAAGGGGCAGGATATTCGCTTTCATATGCGCCTCGGAGAAAATCGTTATGATCTATTTGAGTTGGCAGATGGTAAAACTATCAGGTTTCCGGAAGAGAAGCTTGGTGAGCCGATTGAAAAGACTGACTTATCATACGAGGACTTGGCGATGCGATTTCTCTACTGGCCGGGAGGTCAGGTCGATGGTCTGGAAAAGGTAAAGGGGCAGGATTGCTGGGTAGTTCGTCTTGTTAACCCCACTCAGACAGGGCGCTACGCGCAGGTGCGGGTTTGGGTCCATAAGAAGTCGCAGGCACTGATGCAGGTAGTTGGCTATAATAAAGGAGGAAAGCCGTTAAAAAGGTTTGCGGTCACCGATGTTATGAAGGTGGGAGATGCCTACACGCTGAGAAGGATGCGAGTCGACAGTGTAGACCCGGTCCAGAATCGAGTCGTCGGGATGACGTATCTCGAGTTTGACAAGCCGAAGGCGCGAGCACCCCGGCCGGGCGGATTGAGGTAGAGAATGTTATGAGGGGTTGGAAGGGCGTGATTCGTGCTCTGGTATCGGGTATATAGAATTGCAGAGCTAATCGAATTCTTCGTTGCAGCCCCGCTCGTTCGTCGTAAAGAGGGGCATGCGGACATCCGTGAAAGAAGTGCTCAGTCGGGTGGAAGCGGCTGAAGGAATAAGGGTTGCTGGATGGGTACGCACTCGTCGGGATTCCAAAGGTTTTTCTTTTCTTGAGATCAACGATGGGAGCTGCCTGAGTGGTCTACAGGTGATTGCTGATGCTGGCGTGAAAGGCTACGAGGATATTCAGCTGATGTCGACAGGGGCAGCAATCACGATTGAGGGAAATCTCGTGGCTTCACCCGGGGACGGCCAGCGGTGGGAGTTGCAGGCAAGCGAGTTAGTCCTGATGGGAGGAGCACCAGAGGATTACCCCCTTCAGAAAAAACGACATGGTCCAGAGTTTCTCCGCGAGATTGCGCACCTGAGACCTCGGACAAACCTTTTCGGAGCGGTGTTCCGGACCCGAAGTCGCCTCGCGCTTGCCGTGCACCACTTTTTCGAGAAGCGAAACTTCGTCTATGTGCATACCCCAATCATTACGGCCAATGACTGTGAGGGAGCGGGGGAGATGTTCAAAGTAAGTACGGACGGTGCTAATCTTCAGGACGGTGAGCATTTTTTCGGGAAGCCTGCTCATCTTACGGTGAGTGGACAGCTCGAGGGAGAAACTTTTGCCTGTGCCTTGAGTAATATCTATACGTTTGGGCCTACCTTCCGCGCGGAGAATTCTCATACCTCCCGTCACGCCTCCGAATTCTGGATGATAGAGCCAGAGATGGCTTTCTGTAATCTTGAGGGTGACATGGATCTGGCAGAGGATTTTGTCAAAGAGCTTACCAAGGAGATTCTGGAGGGACCAGAAGACGACTTCGGGCTCTTTTCAAAATTTGTCGACAAGGAACTAGAGGCGAGATTGGGAATGATCGTGGAGCGGCCATTCGCCCGGATCAGCTACACGGATGCGGTCAAGATTCTCGAAGGATCCGGTCACGACTTCGAATATCCCGTGGCATGGGGTGAGAATCTTCAGTCCGAGCATGAGCGTTATCTCACCGAAGAATATTGTAAATCGCCGGTGACGGTTTTTGACTATCCAGAAAAAATCAAACCCTTCTACATGAGGCGTAATGATGATGAGAAGACCGTTGCGGCAATGGATGTTCTGGTACCCGGAATCGGAGAGATCATCGGCGGTAGCCAGCGAGAGGAGCGTCTCGATGTGCTCCGGGGTAGTATGAGGTCCGAAGGTCTCAGTGAGGAAGAATACCAGTGGTATATCGACCTGAGGAAATTCGGAAGCGTTCCCCACTCAGGGTTTGGAATGGGTTTCGAACGGATGCTGATGATGGTAACGGGTGTCCAGAACATCAGGGATGTGATTCCTTTTCCGAGGACGCCAGGGGCCTGTGGCCCCTGAAAAAATGGCCCCTTCCAGGGTAATCTACCGATCGTAGAGACTCGGAGTTCCGAGTGCGATAGTGTAACGGCAAAGAATCCGATCCCTCCGCGTGGTCAGAGGTTCCCAAACTCTTTATCCTTTGATCGATTGCGACTAAATGGGGAAGCGAAATACCTCTACTTTGCCTCAAGTATCATTTTTTTGAAAGCCGACGATTGAGATGAGACCGTTGCCTTCGGGCCGGTAAACTTGGCAAAGATCGCGCCCTGCTTGCTTTCGATGATTGCCCCAAGCAGAGCGTATCCCGGCTTTTCCTCGATAGGACCACGAGGTGGTCCCGCCTTGAAGGTGCCCTCGGCGGAAACGAAGGTCACGGCAGCTTCACCAGCTTTCGATTTTTCCGTCCTCGCGTTAATATCCTTCCTCGGTTCGGTAAACTGGCCATACCAGCGGTCAATGTTGGCTTGGAGGCCACCTCCACCTTGAGGGCCAAAGTGAAAGAAGACGATTTGGCCTTCGGTAGCATCCGCACCCACCTGAAGCTGAGCTTTCCGCATAAATGAACTCGGTTTGACCGAAACGAATTGCTTGGGTGCATTAAACGTCAGACCGGCGACCTTGAACTCATCGGCAAGAGCAGGGTTGAGGCTGAGGAGCGTAGAGGCGACGGCAAGGAGCTTGAAAGTCTTCATGGGTGTTTCCCTAACGCCCTTCATGCCTTTGGTCAAAGAAAGAAGGTGCCATCCGCAATTCCCGGGCAGGGTTTTTCCTGCTTCAGAGGCCGATGGATACCGCCATTTTTGAGGTTTGAGCGGTTTATCATTCAGCCTGCGACGAGAGAAAGATCTGGTGAGATCCTGCATCCAGCCAGCGAGATCTCCCAGTGGTAGCTCTTTTTTAGGAATTAGGTGTTTTCCTGAGAGAAAAGGCTTTCAACGATCGTTTTTTAAGCATCACCTATGGTTGGCTTTGACGGATAGTGCAACTGCGCTGTTCCCTAGCCGTAACCAGCTACGGGAGTCTCTTAAGCAGGAGAGTCCTGGACGACACTAAACAATACAATATCATGGAAGATTCCATTCAATCTGACCGGAGGAAATTCCTCAAAACTAGCGGGGTAGCGGCAGCTGCTACCTCATTGCCTGCCGCTGCCTATGCGCAGGTAGAGGGTAAAAGTGAAATCAAGGTCGCTCTTGTTGGTTGCGGAGGACGGGGAACTGGAGCGGTTTCGCAAACCCTGAATGTTGAGGGAGCAAAGCTTGTTGCTGTGGCCGATGCGTTTCCCGATAAAACACAAGGTGTCATCAATAACATCAAGGGTCGCTTCAAGGAGAAGGTAGATGTTCCCGCCGAGAGAATGTTCCATGGATTTGATGCTTACAAGAAGGCCATTGAGTTTGCGGACATGGTAATTTTGACGACTCCTCCCGGATTTCGTCCTGAGATGTTTGAATATGCAGTTTCAAGAGGTAAACACGTCTTTATGGAAAAACCGGTCGCTACCGATGCAGCAGGCATCCGAAGAGTGCTGGCGGCCGCCAAGGAAGCCGACGCCAAAAAGCTCAAGGTGGTATGTGGTCTTCAGCGGCGCTACCAGAAGTCATACACCGCGACGCATCAGGAAGTGATGGAAGGACGAATCGGTAAGGTGCTTGGCAGTCAGGTCTACTGGAACGGCGGTGGAGTATGGGTCCGTCCTAGGAAAAAGGAGCAATCTGAGATGGAGTATCAGATGAGGAACTGGTACTATTTCAACTGGCTTTGTGGCGATCACATCTGTGAGCAGCATGTCCACAATATCGACGTGGCAAACTGGTTTATGGGAGGGCATCCCACAGTGGCGCAGGGAATGGGGGGCAGGCAGCAGCGGATCGGGCCTGACTTTGGAGAAATCTTCGACCACCACTTTGTGGAGCTTCAATATGAGGGGGGCGGCTACACGAACTCCCAATGCCGCCATCAGAGAGGGTGCATGAACCGAGTCACGGAAGTCATCATCGGGGAAAAGGGCCGTGCCTATCCGGGAAGGATCACTGACAACGACGGCAAGATTATATGGAAGTTGAATGAGAAATCGAAGAACCCCTATCAGGTAGAGCACGACGAGTTGCATCGGCACATCAGGGAGGACAAGCCGATCAACAACGCATACTATACTGCGGAAAGCACGATGACTTCGATCATCGGGCGCATGGCGACCTATTCCGGAAAAGAGTTGAAGTGGGAGGAGGCCCTCAATTCTGAGATTAGTATCATGCCGAAAAATTATGCATGGGATGCAGACCCTGGACCGAAAATGGATCCTGAAACCGGCCTTTACCCATGCCCTGAGCCCGGAGTCACCAAAGTGATTTAAGCTGAGACAGAGCTGCAAGCGAAAAGCCGGGCCCATGTGCCCGGCTTTTTTATTTGAACAGGAAACGCGCAGGAAGCAGGCCCTACATAGCCGAAGCTCCTTATGGCTTGAATCAGGAAAGAATCTCCCTCACGACTCTTCCGTATATATCAGTAAGTCGGAAGTCCCGACCATCATAGCGGTAAGTAAGCTTCTTATGATCAATGCCAAGCTGGTGCAAGATGGTGGCGTGGAGATCATGCATGTGGACCTGTTCCTCAACGGCGTGGTGACCGTAGTTGTCAGTTTTTCCGTATGAGATACCAGGTTTGAATCCTCCACCAGCCAACCAGACCGTGAACCCGTCAGGATTATGGTCCCTGCCTGTCCCCTTATTCTGAGCGTAAGGAGTGCGCCCGAATTCACTTCCCCACCAGACGATGGTATCCTCAAGAAGACCGCGGCGCTTGAGATCTTCAAGGAGGCCTGCGACCGGTTTGTCCGTCGCGCGTGCGTGTTCAATATGCTTAGGCATATTGGAATGCTGATCCCAAGCAGGGTTGTTGGAGTTATCGGTATAGTTCACCTGGATGTACCGCACTCCCGCCTCGCTGAGCCGTCGTGCCCGGAGACAATATTGTCCAAAATTATCGGTGTGTTTTTCGCCAATGCCATACATCTCCAGAGTCGCGGGGCTCTCCTGAGAAAGGTCTAGGATGTCGGGAGCATTGTTCTGCATCCGCCAGGCTAATTCAAAAGAGCTGATCACAGCTTCAAGCTTATCATCCCCCGGTAGTCGATCTGCCTGCTCAGCGTTTAACTGGCGCAAGAGTTTATACTGGTCTAGCTGTTGCGCCGGGCTGCTCTGTAAATCGACAAGATTCCTGATTGTTGCGTCTTTTGCGGGAATGCCAGCTCTTCCAACAGGTGTTCCCTGGTATTCCGCAGGTAGAAACGCATTGCTGAAGTTGCGCGGTCCACCATTGCCCATCGCAGGACCAATACTCACGAATCCCGGGAGGTTGTTATTTTCAGTTCCCAAGCCGTAATTCGTCCATGAGCCCATGCTGGGTCGAATAAGGTTGATCGATCCGGTATGGAGAAAAAGGGTGCTCGGTCCGTGGGCGACTCCCTCGGTGTGCATTCCCTTCAGGAAGCAAAGATCGTCAACGTGGCGAGCTGTATGTGGAAAGAGTTCGCTGACGTGCTGCCCGGTTTGGCCATATTGATCAAAGCTCCATAGCGGTTTCATTACCCGGTGCTCAACAATCTTGCGCGTCTTCGCCAAGGTTCTGGCATCATCGAACCGGATCATTTTGCCGTCATCTTGGAATAGTTTCTCCTTATAGTCGTAGGAATCCACGTGACTGACACCGCCAGCCATAAAGAGAAAGATGACGCGCTTGGCTTTGGGCGAATGGTGTAGAATTTTGCCGTGTGGAAATCCTCCGTCAGCCCTTGCCTGCTCGTGAGCGATCGCGCCCATTGCGAGGCCACCGAAGCCGCAGGCCATATCGCGAAGGGCATGTCGGCGGGAGATCTTCATTTTTGGAGTGAAAACCGTAGTAAGAACGGCTGGTCTTTCCAGAAGAGTCTATAGAGTGCACCGTCCGATTTCAAGTCCGCCCTAATGAAGATGCCGGAAGTCCACACTGGAAAAAAGGCTCTGGAAGATCTGTGTCCACGACTCCGTGGGATCGGTATTGGCGTGCAGGTATGACGCGAGAATTGCTTCTTCACGGTCTGTAGGGAGGCGACCGAGGGCAAGGAGATAGGAATATTCAATTCTCGAGGTTTCTCGCGCCAGCGGCTCCCTGAGCAATCGTTCAGCGGCAAGTTTCGCCTGCTCCTGCACGAATGGGTTATTCATCATGAAGAGTGCCTGAGTTGGGACGCTGCTGGTTGTCCTCGCCCCTGTCACGAGGTTGGGATCCGCAAAATCAAAAACTTGCATGATTTCTGGCAAAGTGTTGCGGAATACAGGTGTATATATGCTTCTTCGGGTTCCACCGAATTGGTAGCCATACTCTGTTTTAGTGCCGGTCTTTACGGTGTTTCCGCCGAGTCTTTCATCCAGTGTGCCGCTCACTTGTAAAATTGAGTCTCGAATGGCCTCAGCTTGAAGGCGGCGGTGGTTCTGGCGCCAATGGTGAACATTCTCAATATCAGTCGAAGCTTGCGAAGCAGTGGATAAAGAACTCAGTTGATACACCCGGGATAACATGATGTTGCGAATGAGTGCCTTGGTGGACCATCCTTCTGCGATAAATAGACTGGAGAGGTAGTCGAGCAGTTCAGGGTTGGACGGGGAATCACCCATCTGCCCAAAGTTGTCGACGGATTTTACGAGTCCTCGGCCAAAGAGATGATGCCAGATCCGATTAACGAACACCCGGGCCGTGAGGGGATTTTCAGAACTGGCGATCCAATTAGCGAGCTCCATGCGCCCGCTTGATTTTGGAGCTATGGCAGGCGCTGGACCCGTCTGAAGGATTTTGATGAAGCCTCGAGGTGCGCTAGGCCCGGATTCGTGGACGTTACCACGCAGGGCGATTGGGATATCCCCGGGATTCTGAGCCTCTTCGGCAGCGATTACCATCGCAGGAGAACTACCGGCTTTCTGGAGAGAATTGAGCTGCTTCTCCAGCAAGGCTAGCTGCTCCTGGGTTTTCCCACTCTTTATTGGCGGCGTAGTGGCGGCTTGGCTCGAGGCATCTTCTCCTTCAGGGATCAACTGCACGGCATCAGCAATGACATGTGCCGTGGTTCCTCCATTGGAAATAATGACGACATCCCAATCTCCTGCAAGAAAGTCGTAAGTTCCCAGTGAGATGAAGCTTCCACCGATTGGTGGTCGAAGGGTCTGATCGACATAGTTCAATTTCTCGCCATCAGCGTGGCGGACGAGGACAGGAACCTTGCGGTCCCTGTTGGTTCCTTCCGTGTAGGAAATACGGACTTCAAATTTTCCATCCTCGGGAATCCGGGCTCTGTATCGAATTTCTTTTTCTCCCTTGCCGGTAGCGCCATCATGAAGGTAGTTCGCACCAACATATCCGCTATTAGAGGTTGATTGGGTCCACTTTCCCTTTACCTGAGCCTCCCGGTCGTCAACTACGATCCCGCGAAGGGAGCTGATGGGAACGGAGGGTTTTGACTTCTTTTTGCTTAGGAGCGATATTTCCTGCTTAAGGGCCTTGATGCGAGCTGCTCTTTTTTTATGGAGTCTTTCTTCTTCAGGAGGGAGCGGGAGGGGACGCTTGTTCCAGGTGGACACGTTGCTGTGAATCACAACCTTGGTTCCCTTCAGAATCCCCGCCATGCCGTAGTAGTCTTCCGAGTTTATTGGGTCGAATTTGTGATCGTGGCATCGGGCGCAGCCGACGGTTAACCCCATGAAGGTCTTTCCGATTGTATCAAGTTGCTCATCTATAATATCCATCTCAAGAACGGTCTTGTCCTGAAGTTCATAATTCGTAGGCCCAAGCAGAAGAAAGGCTGTAGCTATCAGAGCCTGCTGCTGCTCATCCAGAGTTCCGCCTTTTATGAGGTCGCCTGCTATCTGCTCACGGATGAAGCGGTCAAAGGGTTTGTCAGAGTTGAAGGATTTGACCACGTAGTCTCGATATCTCCATGCCTCACCGAACAGAAGAGTGCGCCCCCCTCCGGTGGATTCCGAGTAGCGTGCAATATCGAGCCAGTGTCTCGCCCATTTGACGCCAAAGCCCGGGCTTGAAAGAAGGTTGTCGATGACACTCGCTATTGCTTCTACCCGATTAGTTCTGAATGCATCGAGGAAGGCCAGGATTTGAGCAGGGCTGGGAGGCAAACCTATCAGGTCGAAGTAGATACGTCTGAGAAGCGTAGTTCCAGATGCATCTGCAACCGGGGAGAGAGCGTGGCGACGGTGACCGGCAAGGATGAAGTGGTCAATCCCGGTCTGCGGCCAGGAGGAATCCTGAGCAGGAGGAAGTGCGGGGCTTAAGATGGGTTGGAAGGACCAGAAGTCTTCACCTGCCCGGAGTGTGCTTGCGGGCTCTGTATTTTTAACAGGGTCTTCATCAGGGCTGTCGGCATTCAAAGCGGGTGCCAGCAGCATAATGGCGCAAAGGAAAACCTCAGAAGCAAGGTTGGTGATGCGCGATTTGATGAGGATGGATTTCATTTAGGCCACGCAGGGTATTGTCTGCAGCAAGCCGATACTACTCCCAAGATATCGTTTTTTCAGTGAGAATCTGTCCTTCGGATGTCACCGGAAGACATGGCGGAAATCACGTGCCTCCCTGAGTGGAGGTATTCGTATTTATCCGTGATTGCCTTAGTTATGTGGTTCAGGTGCACGGGTCTCGAAACGCATAAGCTGTTTGAGGAAGGTGAGTTCCACGTTCCCGGTGGGACCGTTACGATTCTTGGCAATAATGAGCTCAGCCTTTCCTTCATTCGCGTCGCGTTCGAGTTCGGCCTCATCGCCCTCCGAGGTGGGATTATCGTAATACTCCTGTCGGTAGAGAAGCCCGATAAGGTCAGCATCCTGCTCGAGTGAGCCGGACTCCCGTAGATCAGACATTCGTGGAGCGCCTCCACGTTGTTCAGGGCCGCGATTAAGCTGGGCGAGGACAATGATAGGGATATTAAGTTCCTTCGCGAGGGCCTTCAGGCCGGCAGAGATCTCGGCGATCTCCCGCTCGCGGGAGCCTTCAGCCTGGCGCGATTGAGAGCGCATGAGTTGAAGGTAGTCAACAGCGATTAATCCAATATCAGAATCGCGTTTTTTTCGTCGTGCTTTTGCCCGGACGTCACCAATGGGGATTGCAGGGGTATCGTCGATGTAGAGCGGCGCAGCCTTTAACTGTTTGGAGGCATCGAGGATGTTCTGGAGCTCTTCCTTGGTGGGCTGGAGACCGGGCCGGAGATTAGCCATGCTGTAACGGGCTCTCGAGAAAAGGAGTCGTTGCACGATCTGCTGGGCACTCATTTCGCAGGAAAAAACAAGTGTCGGGATATCCTGGTCGATGGCTACATGCTCCACAATATTCATCATGAGTGATGTTTTTCCCATCGACGGTCGTGCGGCGATGATGAACATCTCTCCGGGCTTCAGGCCTTTGCTCATTTCGTCGAGCTTGGTGTATTTGGTCGAGACGCCTTCAAGGGGACGCTCGTTATGCATGAACTGCTGTAAAACCTCGATGACACCTTCGATAAGGTCTCCGACCTTGGTCTCTCCCTGCACTTCCGAATCTTCCTTAATCGCGAAGACTTTGGATTCCACGGCATCCAGAAACGCTTGGACATCCTCGGGGTCGTCGTAGGCCTTGCTGATTGAGTCTGTGCACGAGGAAATTACAGAGCGGAGAATATGCTTGGCCTTGACGATGCCAAGATGGTGCTCGAAATGAGCCGCAGTCGGAGAGTAGGTGTAAATGGTTGTTAACTCTCCCGGCCCACCGAGGTTTTCGAGAAGATTACGGTCTTTCAGGAGCTGTGTCAGAGAGACCAGCTCGATAGGCTGATCTTTCTCATAGAGTTCCAGGAGCGTTTCATAGAGAGTTCCATGGGAGGGAATATAGAAATGGGATGGAGCGAGGTGCTCTTCAACTGCAGTGCCGATGTATTCTGTCGGCTCCTGCATCATGGAGCTGAGAATGCTTTTCTCGGGCCCGATTGCATGGGGTAATGGGCGGGCTACATCCTGATCACCAGCCTCTACAACTTGAAGACGTGGGGTGTCATTGTTAGGCGGCGAGTTAGAAGGCATGGTTGGTAGAAAACTACTTGGATCTGGGAATCAGCGAATCTAACTGCAGGCAAGATTTGCTTAAGGGGTCCAAGCTAATGTGAACCACACACAGGAAAGGTGGCCCCCTTCATGTTTAAAAGAGTTTTTCCATCCCAGCGAAGGGTGGCGGATTGTGAAAAACCCGGCGAAGAACTTGTCGAATTGTTAGGCGCGAAGGCACCAAGGATGCAGATCACAAGAACCGCGAGAGCTACTTGAGGCTGGATAGCACCCTGTCAGAGTTTTGCCGTTGATCTAGCTGTCTGACTCCCCACTAGTGGAAACATCTTCGTCGGTCTCGACGGTCACTGTGAGAGTGGTGGTCACCTCGGCGTGAACCTTGATCTCAATGTCGCTTTTGCCTGATCGTTTAAGAGGCTTGCTCAACTTAATTGCAGTACGGTCAATGGTGATTCCCTTGGACTCCAATTCTTTTTGAATATCCATGGAGGTAATCGATCCAAACGCTTTTCCTCCCTGCCCGGTTTCGAGGGTGAACTTGGGTTTGAGACGGCTGATTTTTCCGGCTAATTCCTGAGCTTCAGCTAATTCTTCGGTCTCTCTCTGGGCTCGCTTGGCGTGCAGAGATTCCAAGGTTCGAAGGTTTCCCTTGGTGGCTTCAAGAGCCTTCCCTTGCGGGATGAGAAAATTGCGAGCAAAGCCAGCTTTGACTTTCACGACATCAGCCTCGGCCCCCAGGCCGGTTATTTTCTCGCGGAGGATGACTTCGGTAGTTGCCATGGCAGTCTTAGTGATGGTGGACATCCGAGCCCTAGGGGTAGGACAATCGGGCGCTCCAGATAGTAGCGGCTGGGGTTCCGGTCAAGGAGTTAATCGCTGCAGAGGCCTGTTTTCCAGCGATATCAGGGGAGGGCCCAAGCCGATTTCAGTCGGCGGTAGTCTTGCAAGGGCAGGAGTATATAGACGGGATTTTTGCGGGGGTCTAATCTCGCGATGAGAGAGCGCAGGTGAATTTCCCTCAGGCTAGTGCATCCTGCGGTAGGGCTTTCGCCACTGCTGCGCCAGATATGAAAGAAAATGGAGGAACCTGCTCTGGGGACAGGCTTGGGGTAGGTATTGTGGGCGATAAAGAGCTTCAGGGAGTGCGGGTAATCATTTTGGCGCATCTGGGCCTTCTTTTCCCATGGTTCACGGGGCTCATGATTGAGAATAAGGTGCCTATTGTAATGTGGGGAGTCAGGGTCCTCAACCCAAAGGTCGCGAGTCGTAACTTGGCGGTAACTCATGCCGGGCCTCCGTTCTACGGATTTTCCGTATCCCCAGACCCCGCCGAGCTTGAAGACTCCCGCGGGAGAGCGCCAATCACCCTCTGCCTTAATCAGTGGAGAGGTAGTTTCAGGGTGGAGACCACGACCCCATGCAAGGCCCTTCTTCCCGCAGCGGCCCTTCCACGGCCCTTCAGTTTGCTTCCAGGATAGCCCCTGTCTCCTCTCATAAATGGACACGGAGAGGTGCGAACTCTGCCATGTTTCTGTGGTGCCTACAACTACTTGGAAACAATCGCTTGCAATCTGGAAGCCCGATACAGGGAGTGACAGGGCGAGGCTGAGAACGAAGGGTCGAGTCACGGGAAAAGTATAACCTCAATTATCACATCATGACAGGGCTGACTTCGGGCGCTCCTGCTCAAGGATCTTGAACGCATGGCCAGCACCCATGGGGTCAGTGAGGAAATGGGTTTCGAGTGTGGCCGTTGCGCAGTCGTATTGCGGTCGACAGTAATCATGCTGATTCATTAAGCTTTTTGTAAAAAGCCCGGTCTTCTCTCCCCAGTAAATCAGGTCCTCGAAGTTCACGTCTGCAGTCAAGTCCTGCCTCCCACAGAGTCTGTAGATGTCTGAACCTGCAAGACGTTCATGGTGATAGTAGGCTCGAAGTGTTCCCTGAGGCTTTCGGTGGTAGATCTCGGCGCTCGTGCCGCCGTAATCGATGGTTACTAGTCTTCCGTTTTTAAAAGATGGAAGCCAGTCGTTGATCCAGGTTTGATAACTGTGATGAACCTCGAGGCGTTGTTGGGAGTCTCGGGAAAATTCAAACTGTCTTGAATCCGGGAGGTCGCTTGCAGGAAGCCACTTCTCAGTGAGATCATCATCTTTCAGGGAAAGAAAAAGCTCGAGAATAGCTTCTTTTGTGCCCTTGAAGACTCGGACCGGAAAAGCGTCAACAAGTTCATTTGATAAGATAAAAGCACTGCCTCCGGTCGCCTTGAGAGCAGATTTCATGTCTTGGTGGAACTTTGCGACTCGACCAATTCGTTTTTTGAGGAGGCTCTGCAGAGGGGGTGAGCGTTCCACAAGGTGGTATCGGATTCGCTTGCGAAAAGAAAGTAAGGGTGGCCTGAGCTTACGCAGAAGTCGGGAGGCCAGATCTCCCGCGCCCGGGCCAATTTCGATGACGTCTCGCAGACCCGAATTCACGATGGAACCTGCAAGACTATCTGCCAGAACTGGTGAAAGGCTGGGAGTCGTGGAAAAGTCTCCATCTTTTCCGACAGAACTGATGTTTCGGGCGTAATACCCATTCTCCTCGTCATAGAGGCACAGCTCCATGAAGCGATCAAACCGCAGGAGGTTTTCTGCCTCAATGAAATGTGGGCGGATCCAATGGTGCCTCGCGCTTTCAAAGGTGCCCATGTTTACACCCCATTTGCGCTCTCCTGCGCCAGGGTGTTGCAGGCCTTCAGGTCGAGTTTTCCAGATGCGAGAAGGGGGATTTCACTTACTGGGATGATGGTCTTTGGGCACCACAGCGAGGGGATGCCCTCGTCCATAAGTTGATGACGGATGTCGACGAGCTCCTGCTGAAGGGTGTCACCTGAAATTGTCGAGAGGAGGCCGATGACCTCTCCTTTCTGCTCATCCGGTATTCCGACCACTGTAATCTTCCGCTCTTCTTCACCGTCCAGATTCAGAATCCTATTGAGATGCCCTTCAATGACTTCATGGGGAACCATTTCTCCAGCGATTTTAGAGAAGCGGGACATTCGTCCTTCAATATAAAGGAATCCGTTCTCGTCCATCCTGCCGACGTCACCAGTCTTGAACCAGCCGTCGATCATTACTTCCTCGGTGAGGTCATCCCGACCGAGATATCCGGGAAAGACATTTGCTCCGCGAAGCCAGATGATCCCGCTCTGGTCTACTGCGCATGGCTCGTCAGTGGAGGCGTCTGTGATTTTGACAGCCATTCCCGGAAGAAACGGTCCTACCGAGCCAAGCTTGTTGCAGGATATGACCGGGAGGTTCGCCTCCGAACTTTCAGGATCGGGTAGATTGACGTTTGTAGCTGGAGAGGTCTCAGTAAGCCCGTATCCCTCGAATGGGAGTTTTCCAAACTTCTTTTCGAAGGACTGGGCAAGGTTTGATGGCAGCTTCTCTGCACCAGTAACGACATAGTCGAGGGAGGAAAGGAGTTCCGGGTCTACCCGGCGCATATACCCACGGAGGAAAGTAGGAGTAGCGAGCAGCAGGTTGAGCTGATGTTCATGAATTAACTCTGCCAGGCGCTTGGTTTCAAGGGGGCTTGGATAGGTCACAAGCCTCGTGCCTTCTATGATGGGATACCAGAGGGTGACGGTGCAGCCAAAGGAGTGAAAGAGCGGCAAGGACCCTAGGATCCCCGAATTCCTGGGAAGCGATAATCGCGTGCCAAACTGGCAGACATTCGCGAGCACGTTACGGTGGGTGAGAGGAACGCCTTTAGGTTCACCCGAGGACCCGGAAGTAAAAAGAAGGATGGCTTCATCGTCTCCGCATCCAGACTTATGTAGTTTCAGGAGCAGGGAGAGAGCCCAAGTCGGAAGGAGCTTGGAAAGGAGAAACCAACGGGTGATCGCTGGTTTGATCCCTGGAAGAATTCTTTCGATAAGGAGAAGGTCCCGGGTGGGTGGCCAGGGAAAGGTTGGAATCTTTCGGACGAATGGGTCCGCTGTAATGAACTTATCGAGGTCAGCCTGTCTGATGGCAGATTCCACTGCTTCCTGCGACGCTGTGAAATTAAGGTTAACAGGAATTTTGTTTGCAAAGAGAACGGCGATATTTGCAAGCAATCCTCCCTTCCCCGGGGGAAGGATGATCCCGACCCGATTTTTGTCAGTACTTCTCCGAATTTCCTTTGAAAGGGCGATGGCTGCAGCAAGCAGTTTGCCGTAGGATAGTGAGCTGTCATCGGTGCCGTCATGGACGGAGATCTGACTGTGTTTCTTAAGTCCGGTGAGGAGGTGTTTGCCGAGAGATTCGCGGAGGAAGGCACGTGAACTAAAGCCGCGCTCCGATGCTCGAAGAAGATTTTCCTGATAAGCCGGCAGGGTAATATCGTTGGCTGGTATTACATCACCAAGGGCAAAAATGGCGGAGGGAAGGCGGGATTCTGACTCGGTGGCAAGCTTGAGCTCGGAGGGAATAGAGACAGACAGTGGGATGGTGGGGAGCTTGAGTTCACAGAGAAATCTGTTCAACGCCGGGGGAATATGGCACGCGGTTCCACGTCGGGCTGAAGCATCTCCGGGGATATAGATCATCAAGGAGTCATCCTGTATTTTCTTTGCCAGAGCCTCACCGATCGCCGTAGGATCGGGATCGGCTTGGGAAAAAGTCACCGCTCGGATGTCTTCCCTGTTCAGATATTCTTGAGTAGAGGATTCGACCATTGTGGTTTCTTCCACCAACCAGATCAGGCTTCGGGGTGCCAATCTGGCAGCTAGAGCGAGAAGATCTTCGTGTCGGAGTCGTCCAGGAATAAGGAGAGCTCCGTGGGTGGGAAGGGTATCAAAACCTAA
>MDTD01191718.1_pt1 | contig 15398 bp, 13 predicted proteins | sample 811221 | NCBI WGS metagenome assembly MDTD01 (sample SAMN05326646, study PRJNA326480) | marine metagenome | isolation source: seawater | place: Pacific Ocean: South West | collected 2011
CCGCAGGAAGAACAGGCCAGGCAGTATTTCTTGCCCATGTAGCTTGCAAATTCCTCTTCCAGCAACGCCGTCTCCCCTTTTTCACCCGCAGCCACGTTGTACCGGTGGAGCTTGCCGGATTTCATCACCTCCAAAGCCCTTTGGATACCGGCCTCGGGAATGGGTTCCTGCTGGGTGAAATCCTTGGTAAATTGCGTGGTACTCATGGATTCTATCTCCTAATATTTGGTCTGGTTGTATACCTCAAAATCCCATTCCTGGTCCGGGAAGTACTTGCGCAACCGCCAGTCGCAGGCCCGGGCATGGCCTTCCATGCCTTCAACCCGGGACAACCGGGAGGCTGCCGCACTGACGGTGAGGTTGGCTGCTTCGGTAATTTCCTGGTAGGTGTAAATTTTCAGGAACTTATGCACGTTGAGACCGCCGGAGTAGTACCCTGCTTTTTTGGTAGGCAGAATATGGTTGGTGCCGGAGCATTTGTCGCCGTGGGAAACGGTGGAACCTTCGCCAAGGAAAAGAGAACCGTAAGCCGTGAGATTTTCCACCCACCAGTCCAGATCTTCCGCAATGACCTGGACATGCTCGGCCGCGTATTCATCGTTGACCCGGCACAGTTCTTCGCGGTCTTCACAGAGGATGATTTCCCCGTAATCCCGCCATGAAGATTCCGGCACCTCCGGGTTGGGCATGTCGGCAATGATTTTGGGCATGGTTTCCAATACCTTTTCGGCAAGTTCCTTAGAATCGGTGTAGAGCCACACCGGGGAATCATACCCGTGTTCCGCCTGGGAGACAAGGTCAATGGCAACGGTCATGTAATCCGCGGTTTTATCGGCGATGATGGCGGATTCCGTGGGGCCGGCAAAGACATCAATGGTGCATTTGCCCTGGGCGGAAAGAATGCTTTTGGCCTCGGCCACATAGGCGTTACCGGGACCGGCCAGGATATTGGCGGGTTTGCCGGTGAAAAGCCCGTACGCCATGGTGGCGATGGCCTGGACCCCACCCATTTCGATAATGATGTCCGCTCCTGCCACATCCAGGGCATAGGCCACTGCCGGGGCAATGGAATCCCCCCGGGGAGGAGAGCAGGCAATGACGGTTTTCACGCCGGCGGCCTTTGCCGTGGCCACACTCATGATGGCGGAACAGGCATGGGCAAAGCGGCCGCCGGGGATATAGCAGCCCGCCACATCCATGGGGATGATGCGCTGGCCCAGGCGGACCCCGTCCATGGGCTGGGTTTCAAATTCGGTCAGACTCTCTCTCTGAGCCCTGGCAAAGGCCGACACCTGTTCATGGGCGTACCGGATATCCGCCTTGACCTGCTCGGGCACCTGGTCGATCAGGGCCTGTTTTTTTTCAGGGCTGAGAATGAACGCCCCTTCCCAGTTGTCGAATTTTCTGGCCAGCTCAATGACGGCCTGCTCGCCGTTTTTTTCAATATCTGCGAGTATCTCCTTCACAGTGCCGCGGATGCGGTCGGAATTGCCTTCCGCGGTTTTTTCTGCTTTTTTGATATACTCCATTTTTTTCTCCTTTTTCTAATCACCCACACCGTGTGGATGGCGTCTAATATCCTAAACAAATGGTGGAATCAATATTTTTATGAAAAATAATATAAACTATTTTATAAAATATTTGGGCTGAAAAAAATTACTTCTTATACGCCAGGGCAGTTTCAAACATGGCTTCGACATTTTCCGGCGGTACGTCGATCTGCATGTTGTGCACGGAGCCCAGCACATACCCCCCGCCGGGACTCAGGTCCTTGATACGCTGGTTCACCTCTTTTCTGACATCTTCCACACTGCCGTTGGGCAGGACCTCAAAGGTGTCGATGGCCCCCCAGAAAGTCAGGCGGTCACCGAACCGTTTTTTAAGCTGATCGGTTTCCATGCCCACGGCAGTGGCCTGGACCGGGTTGAGGATCTCAATACCGATCTCAATCATGTCATCCAGCAGGTTGGTGATGGCACCGCAGCTATGGTGATAAACTTTCGCTTTGGTAAACTGCTTGATATGGGCAATGAGTTCCGCCTGGTAAGGTTTGATGATCTCCCTGTATGATGCAGGTGACATCAAAGAGGTGTTCTGTGCCCCCAGATCGTCCGCCACCTGAATCACATCGATAAACTCCCCCACCTCTTTTAAGTAAAGCTCGGCACTTTTCTTCCGGTGGTCCGTCACCTTTCTCATGAGGGCGTGGGCAAACTCCTTGTTCATACCCATATCCAGGAAAAACTCGGACAATCCCCTCAGGTACCAGGCCTGCTCATAGGTATTGCCCGGAGATCCCATGCAGCCCACCAGGGCATACTCCCCCTGGTCATAGAGGGTTTTGGCCTCATCCCTTAACCCGGTGTAATCGAACTCTTCGTTTGGGTCAGGCCAGGGATGGGCCTCGATTTCCTCCAGGGTCGTGGCCTTCTGGAGGGGGTGGACACACAGGTTGGCATATCCGCCGCTGATCTTCCGGCCCACCCCCCAGGCATCGTAAAACACCTCTTCGTCCTTAAAAGGTTTTTCCGGGGCAAACGCTTTATTTTTTGGCCGGATATGCCGGGTATCAATGGAAAAATGCTTTAGAATTTTCTCGTCCACATATACGGTCTGCCAGATATGGGACATGATCCGGGTGTCGATATCTTCAAACCCCAGATATGACTTTAAGTTTTCATAGGCAGGGATCATCAGGGTGGTTTGGCGGCCCCCGAGATCCAGTGGCACCCGGTCGGGTTCCTTATGATCCAATGCCATCAATACGCGTTCTTTGCTGTTCAACGTATGTATCCTCCTAAAGGGTTTTCGTATCTAAATACCTATTTATTGAAACATCTTTTCCAACACATCGGGCAGCCAGAGTGTCAAGGACGGGAAATAGGCGATGAGAAAGACCACCAATACGCTGACAAATACAAACGGCAAGGCATTGACGGAGATCTCCTCCAATGTGGTTTTGGCCACCCCGGATGCAATGAACATGTTTTCTCCCAGCGGGGGGGTGGCAAAGCCGATTTCGCAGCAGCAGACCAGGACCACGCCGAAATGGATAGGATCGACCCCCAAAGAGATCATGACCGGCAGCAGTACCGGGGTGACCAGCATGATGGTGGCAAGGGTTTCCATAAACATGCCCATGAACAGCAGGAAAAAGATGATCAGGGCCCAGATCATGTAAAGGTTGTCCGTGAGGTTGAGCAGGCCCGCTGCAATAAGATCAGGGATCTTGTTGATGGTGAGCAGTTGACCGAACGCCAGGGCCGTGAACATGATGATCAATACCCGGCCTGTGATCCAGGTGGTGCTCTCCAGAGCCTTCATAACACCCGGCAGTTCAATTTCCTTATAAATAAAGATGCCCACAAACAAGGTGTAGAAGATGGAGACAATGGCCGCTTCCGTTGGGGTGAAAAACCCGGTGTAAATACCGCCCAGGATAATGATGGGCGTCAGCAGGGCCCAGAAGCCCTCTCTCATGGTTCTCGTCACGGTGCCCATAGACAGCGTCTTACCGTCTCCCTGGTAGTTTTTCTGCCGGGACCGGATATAGTTCATGGTCATCAGGCCCACCGCCAGCATAATACCCGGGATAAAGCCTGCGATAAACAGGTCGGCTATGGACTGGGAGGCGGTCACCCCGTAAATCACCATGGGAATGGAGGGCGGAATCACCACACCGAGACCGCCGGACGATGAGGTAACGGCACCGGCATAGCCCCGGTGATACCCGTGGCGCATCATGGCCGGAATCATCAGCATGCCGACAGCAGCCGTTGTTGCAGGACCGGACCCTGAAATGGCGCCGAAAAAGAGGCAGGATAGGATGGTGGATGCGGCCATACCGCCGGTAAAGGGTCCTGCCAGGGATTCAGCCACGGCCACCAGCCGCCTTGAAATCCCTGCGGACTCCATCAACGCACCGGACAGGATAAAGGCTGGCAGGGCCATGATGGGAAAGGAGTTCACCGAGGTATAGGCGATCTCCACCAGTCCTTCCAGCGGCTTGCCCGAGAAAAACATGCCGCCCATGGCAGCCGCCCCCAGGGACAGGGTGATGGGCGCGCCCATAATAAGCAGCCCCACAAAGGTCAAAAAGATAACAGCGGTTACACTCATGGGGTCACCCCGCTTTCAGCATCGTCGTCGCCGGTATCGATCTGATCGACATCTGCCAGTTCAATATGGAAAACATATTTCATTATATTAACCTGGATGATCCGTATGGTCATCAGGGTGAATGCAATGGGAAAGATGAGAAAAACATAGGCCATGATCCAGTCCAGGGTGGGCGAATATTCGGGGAACTCAAAGCCTTCCCGCACCACAATGATACTGTAGTAAATCATGATGCAGTTGAATGCGATCCACACCAAATCGGACAACAATGTGGACAGGTTTCCCACAATTTTGGGAAATAGTTTAAATTGAAAGGTGACCCGGTTGTGGGCCGCCAGCCGTGCGGCATAGGTCGCCCCGAAAAAGACGAACCAGACAAAGGCGAACCTGGACAACTCCTCCCCCCAGGGCAGGGATGCGGGCAGGGGATAATGCTCAAGAACAGGGATAAACGCTGAAAGGAAATCCACCCCGCTGAACACGATCCTTAATACGATCTGCAAGAACAGCAGACAGACAAAAAAGACCAGCAGGACCTGGCAGATATAGCTTTCAAGATTATCCAGAAAGTGTACAATTTTTTTTGATTGCATAGGGATACTCCGGCAGACGAATTAGTACCTGCCCGGCACAGGTTGCGTACCGGGCAGGCAGTACAGAATTAATGTCCCAGTGCTTTGACAACTTCGTCAACAGCAGGCTTTCCGCCGACTGAATCGTAAAATTTGGGCCATACTTTGTCCATGGCAATTTTCACCCACTGGTCTTCGTCTTCGATCTCCATGTGCTCAACACCCTTTTTAATCATGTTCTGCTTGGCCGTTTCAGCTTCGGTAACGCTGAACAGCAGGTTGTACTGCTGGGCTTCGATACCGGCGCGGGTAAACATGGCCTGGTCTTCGGCAGACAGGGATTTGAAAAATTTCTCACCGAAGATAAGGGGCTGCAGGGAAAAGAGGTAATGCACTTCAGAGGTGTACTTCTGAACTTCGTAAAACTTCATGGCATAGTTGGCCACATGGGGGTTGTCCTGGCCGTCAACGACTCTCTGCTGCAGGGCGGTGAAGGTTTCAGGCCATGCCATGGGAACAGGTTCTGCCCCTAAGGCTTTCCAGGTTTCAATCATAATGGCGTTTTTGGGAACCCTGAGTTTGAGACCCTTGAGGTCTGCCAGGGTTTTCACCGGTTTTTTGGAGTTGGTCAATACACGGAAGTTGGAATATCCCCATCCCAGGAGATGGACACCGGCTTCTTTGATCAGAATGTCGCGCCACTGGTCCCCCAGGGCGCCGGTGGTGACTTTAACGGCATCGTTAAAATTCTGGATCAGGTACGGCATGGTCAGTACACCCACGGATTTTGAAAAGGGGGTGATGTTGTTGATGGCAACAACCGCACCGTCAATGGAGCCCCTGCGGGCATCTTTTACCATTTTCTGCTCGTCACCAAGCTGACCGGCCGGGAAAATATCCACTTTATATTTACCCGCACTTGCCTCTTCCACAATGGCCTTGAACCGGAGTGCAAGAACCCCCTGATCCGAATCAATGGGGTCGCCCAGACCAATCTTCAGGGTTTTCCCGGCCATGGCCGCACCAGGCACCATCAGGGCCGTCAGGAAAAGAACAAGTACTCCGATTAATGTTACGCGTTTCATACATCCTCCTTGAAAAAATTAAAAAATACCACTTCTCTTTTACCTTAAGAAGCGTCAATGTCACACCCGTAAACCCGACTATAAAAAAACCGGAATGCCACACCGCACCCGGTTCCTTATCAACAAAAAGAGACGTCCGCCAGCCCTTGCGGCGGCGATAAAAACATACAATTTCGTAAGCTTAATTTTAACATCTCGTTTTTCTCACACTCCTCATTAACTTGTGGTTTAATCTTTATCGGCAACGAAAAAAGATGTCAAGGATTTTATAAAATATGTTAAATTAAATTTTATGAAATTAAAAAGGGCTTATATTTTTAGCCTCTTATACAATGACACGAAAGATACCACGGGATAATTATAGATTTCCATCACGGCGTCTTGAAAAAAATCTTGTTTCGTCCCAGTATGGCAGGGAACTCAAACATGCCGGAGGCCGGGATGAAAACCAATCACTCAGTTGTTGCCGCAAGCCTGTGGATGACAGGCACCTTGTTTTCTTTTGCCGCCATGGCCGTAGGGGGCAGGGAATTGTCCCGGGATCTTTCCACATTCCAGATTCTTTTTTACCGGAGTCTGGTGGGGCTGTTCATTATTCTGGCAATTGTATTGATGACGTCCCGGGGCACCGGAAATGTAAGACTTTCCACCCGGAAATTCGGACTTCATGCCGCACGGAACCTGGCCCACTTCGGCGGGCAGTTCGGCTGGTTTTACGGCATCGCCTATATCTCCCTGGCAGAGGTATTTGCCATCGAGTTCACCCTGCCGATATGGACGGCTATTCTGGCCCTGATTCTTCTGGGAGAACGGCTGACAGGCCCCAGACTTACGGCAGTGGGCTTAGGGATTTGCGGTATGCTGATCATCCTGCGGCCGGGACTGGGGGTGATGAACCCGGCGTCATTTGCCGTACTTTTCGGTGCGGTCTGCTATGCCCTCTCTCACACACTGACCAAAAAGATCACCCGGTACGATACGCCCCTGACCATTCTTTTTTACATGACCCTGATCCAGCTGCCCATCGGCTTCGCATTGTCCCTTGATGGTTTTCACATCCCGGAACTCGCGGCCTGGCCCTGGGTATTTGTTGTGGGGGTGACAGCGTTATCCGGCCACTACTGCATGGCCCGGGCGCTTAAAATCGCCCCGGCAACGGTGGTAGTGCCCATGGATTTCCTGCGGCTGCCCCTGATTGCCTTTGTGGGATTTATGATATACAACGAATCCCTGGATATGTTTGTCTTCGCTGGGGCCCTGGTCATGCTGGCCGGTAACCTTGTCAACGTCCGCGCCGAACACAAATCAACCCGTTCGTAAGTGGATGCCCCAGACGAAACGCTGAAAAAGACAACAGCGCAACTTTAAAAAAACAATCTTAAGGATATCATTGCCATGACGGAATGCTTTGACGGCAACATACTAGAAGAACTGCTGGGCCTGCTCAAGCTGGAAAAAATAGAGGAAAATATTTACCGGGGGCAAAGCCAGGACTTAGGCTTTGGCAACGTTTTCGGGGGACAGGTCCTGGGACAGGCCCTGAGCGCAGCCTCACGTACGGTGGATGATACATTCAACGCCCACAGCCTCCACGGTTATTTCATGCGGGCCGGAGATGCCGCCCTGCCCATCGTCTACACCGTGGACTGCCTCAGGGACGGCCGCTCCTTTGCCACCCGGAGCGTTAAAGCCGTCCAGAAAGGACGGACCATATTCTCCATGTCCGCCTCCTTCCACAAAGGAGAACAAGGATACGCCCACCAGGATGCCATGCCCGACATCCAAGGGCCGGAAGGCATTGAGCCGGAGGTGGATATGGCACGACGGCTGTCCGACCGGATTCCACCTAAAATCCTTGAAAAACTGCTCTGCAGAAAGCCCATTGAAATCCGGGTGGTCAATCCGGTGAATCCCTTTGACCCCAAACCCATGCCCCCGGCCAAGTACATCTGGTTCAGGGCCATAGACAAAATCCCGGATGATGCCGCCATTCACCGCTACATGCTGGCCTATGCCTCGGACTTTCATCTGGTGTCAACATCCCTGTACCCCCACGGCAAAACCTTCTGGTCCCCCGATATGCAGGTGGCCAGCCTGGACCATGCCATCTGGTTCCACCGGGACTTCAGAATGGACGACTGGCTGCTTCACGTGATGCGAAGCCCCAGCGCAGAAGGGGGCCGCGGTGTCAACTTCGGGTCCATTTACACCCGGGACGGGACGCTGGTGGCCAGCGTGGCCCAGGAAGGGTTGCTCCGGAAACTTGCCCCTTAGCACCTTTTACTTGCCACAAAGAATGCGAAGAGCACGGGGGACGGCATAATTCGTGTCCTTCGTGCTCTTCGTGGGTGGTCTAAACGTATGATTTTTTATTGTATATTCGATCCCCCTGGATGCAGGCCATCACACCCGGGTGACGATTTCGCAAATCACAACGATGTCGGTTGGTTAATCGTTTCTTACGTTTACCGCCGCCTTCTAATGGTCACAGGTTGGTATTCCGCAGAAGGTACAGCCGCGATAACGGACAGGGACAATAAAACCATGCTCATCATCAGTAGTGTCATGTGTAACCCCTTTCATTTCGGTTGAGGGTTAGTAAAACGGTCAGCAGGACATGTCTTTCCCAATAGTATAATCCTCTCTGGAATTTTTTCAACCAATCATTGTTTCCGGGTTATATTCAAACAGGTTTTTCCGCCGCTGCCGGACGTTCTTTTATTGACAGGGAACACGGCGCTAGGTATGACGTCAAAGGACAGATCGAAAATGGAAAGATACTCTAAAAAAGGCGTCTGACTTGAAAATGGCCAAATACCAGATCCTCATCGCAGACGACAGCCGGATGATGCGCAGCGTTATCAAAGGCTATCTGGAAGGGCTGGACAGCGAATTCACCGAAGCCTGCGACGGCGCCATGGCCTATGAACTGGCCTGCAGCAAGCCGTTCGATTTGATCATCACCGATGTGGAAATGCCCAATAAGAACGGCTTCGAACTCTGCCAGGACCTGAAAAAACATGCCGCCACCCGCAGTATCCCCATACTGATCATCAGCTCTTTTGATTCGGAACAGGATATTCATACCGGGTTCCAGGCCGGGGCCGCGGCCTATATCTCCAAGGACGAGGTCAAGGAACAACTGGTGCCTAAAGTGGAAAGCATCCTGTCCAAAGCATTTTTCAACGTTTCCAAGCAGATCCTCATCGTTGATGATTCCGCATTGATCCGTCAACTGCTCAAAACCGAGCTGTCCAAGGAAGGCTATAAGATTGCCACGGCAAAAAACGGCAGGGACGGCCTCTTCAAAATCCGGGCAAAAAGACCGGATCTCATCATCTCGGACATCGACATGCCCGAGATGAACGGCTTCCAGTTCTGCGGGGCGGTGAACAGTGATCCGGCCATGAAAACCATTCCTTTTATCGTCATGAGTTCCAACGCCGACCGGGGGCATATGCAGCGGATGCTGCAGCGGGGGGCCCAGGCCTATCTGGTCAAGCCCTTCAATATCGACCAGCTTATCATCCTCATCGACAAGCTGCTCTCCCACCAGTTTGTCATGCTGCTCAAGGAAAGGGAACGTTTGGATGCGGAGCGGCACATGATGCTGGCCAGTATCACCAGCCTGGTCAATGCCCTTGAGGCAAGGGATCCCTATACCCGGGGACATTCCACCGCCGTGGCCAGGATTGCCTCCGGCATGGCAGCCTTGGCCGGGGCCAGCCAAGAGGAGTGCCAGACCATCCTGATCGGGGGGCAGCTCCACGATATAGGCAAAATCGGTATCCGGGACGAAATCCTGCTGAAACCGGAACGGCTCAGCGATGCGGAATACGAACTCATCAAGCAGCATCCGGTGATCGGCACGGATATTCTCTCTCCCATCGAAAGCCTTAGGCAGATTATCCCCATTGTGCAGTTCCACCACGAACGCTTTGACGGCAAAGGCTACCCCAAAGGCCTGAAGGGCACCGACATCCCCCTGTGGGCCAGAATCATCTCGGTGGCGGACACCTTTCATGCACTGACCAGCAACCGGCCCTACCGCCGTGGCGTCCGGCATGACAACGCCCTGCGGGTAATCCGTGAAGTCAAGGGACGACAGCTTTGCCCGGACTGCGTTGACCTGTTTATGGACTGGATACATTCCGATGCCGCCGGTGGTCTGGATCTGGATAATCCGGTCCCCCATCCCGCCCATCTCCCTCCGGCCTCCGTACCGGAACTGCCACCGGTTAACGCCTGAGCCAACTATACCCGGTTCAAGCAGTATACGGGGCTCTCCCCCAAGGCCTACCGGGACAAGTTTTCACCGCATAGCTGACCGTCAGGTCTTACATGGGATTCAGGACAACACCTTTTTGATCTTTGCCGCCAGGCGATATCCGGTCATGGCAATGCATTCCGCATCCAGATAGGTCTCCACATCCCCGCGGAAAAGAACCGAGCATGAGGCAGGAAACCCATCCTCTGCATCATTGAACAGCAGCAGCATGGGGATTTGCGGCAGACAGGGGATCTCCATCACCAGATCATAGTTCAAATCGATGGCAGGCACCCGCCCCTCAAGGGTCGCGCAAATGGCTTTAGCCGCATCGGTTTTTCCTGTCAGAACGCAGGTTAAAGCGCTTTCCACGTTGTCCTTGAAATAGACGGTCAGGGGACCGGACTCCTTGAGATCCCTGAAGCCCACCCATTCCGTATTATCCTTGGTGTTACGCCCGGACGCGGTTTTTCCCCTGTCACGGCCCATGATCAGATAGCGGCACAGCACAATACAGGCATCATAACCGGCCCGGGAGCCGTCAGGCCTTAAAATGGCCTGGGATGACACGTGATAGGTTCTGCCAAGATACCTAAAGGTCACCCTTACACCTTCCGGCGTATCCGTCACCTCTCCGCCCAGTTCACTGCCTACGGCAGAAAGGTCCATCGCTGCCAATTGTTTCAGATAATCTTCATAATGCCGGTCAAATACCGGTGACGGATCTGGCATAATCAGCCTCCCTTCTGTTGGATCCCTGATCTGTTAGATGCTCTGCAGCCAGCATCCTACCGCCGTACCCCTTTAAAATCAAGGCGGCAATATCCGTCAGCAGTTCTATGTTTTAAAACAGCAGCCACCTGTGCTATATTGGTGTATACCTTTGGAAGGCACCCCCCCAAACAATTAACTTACCCCACCACGGCCTTACCCATACGGCAGCGATGCGGTAATGAAATCTGTTTCAATCAACGATAGGGAGACTGAAATGAACACCGATTACGCCGCGCCGGAAAGGGCCACAGGAGAACAGCTCCAGACCGATATCGATGATATCCGGAGCCTGGAACTGGTCCAGGAACTCACCGAGATTATTCCGGATGCCTTTGTGATCCTGAACATTCACCGCCAGATCGTCTACTGCAACCCGACCCTGCTCTCCCTGTTATCCCTTCCAGGGCCCGAATCCATCCTGGGCAAACGCCCGGGGGAAGCCCTTAACTGTGTTCATGCCCACGATATCGAAAACGGGGGGTGCGGCACCGACAAATTCTGCAGGTATTGCGGTGCGGTGAATGCCATACTGGACAGTCAGGCGACCCCCGGAAAAGTACAGACCGAGGAATGCCGGTTGATCGCCGGTGCCAAAAACCAGGCCTTTGACTTCAGCGTCAGGGCCAAAACCCTTTCCCTTTTTGACCGGCATTTCACCCTGCTTGTGGTTCAAGATATTTCAGCGGAAAAACGCCGGACAGTTATGGAACGGATCTTTTTCCATGACATTCTCAACACGGCAGGCGGCATCCAGGGTCTTGTGGAGCTGATGCAGGAGGCCACCCCGGAAGAACTGGAAGAATTCCTGCGAATGGCCGAGTCCTCCACCACCACCCTTGTGGAAGAGATCCATGCCCAGCGGGATATCCTCGCTGCCGAGCAAGGCAGACTCGATACAGACCCCCATCATCTGAATGCCGCAGAGCTGCTGGCCCAGGTCCTGGACACGTATAAAAAGCACACCTGTGCCAGGGGTAAAAGCATCTTCATCCAGCCAGGCACCACCGACACGGATCTACGCAGCGACCCCAGGCTTTTGACCCGGATCATCGGCAACATGGTGAAAAACGCTCTGGAAGCCGAACCCCAGGATGCCATCATCACCATGGGAGCTGATGTTCATGGAGATGAGATTGAATTCTGGGTGCAGAACCCCTGCGTGATGTCCAAAGAAGCCCGCATGCAGATTTTTCAGCGGTCTTTTACCACCAAGGGAAAAGGCAGGGGCATTGGCACATACAGCATCAAACTGCTGGGGGAAACCTACCTTGGGGGCAACGTGGGATTTACGAGTGCACCGCCCGACGGCACCCGTTTTTATATCCGGCTCCCGCTTGGAATTTAAAAATCATTTATGCCCGGAACACGGCAACCTTCTGACCGGGCATTCTGCCTGCCTGCCCAATTGGTGCCTGGCCACCTGGCATCTGACGGTGCGCCAAAGGTTGGCCATCACCAGCAGCAAAAGTCCCCAGAAGATGATCCAGGCTGTGGTGTCAAACTGGGATTCCCCTGCCACAGCGGCGTATACATAGGGCAGCAGGGTATTGAGAATGACGATGATGCCCCAGCCGAGCACCTTGGTCCAGGCCAGTGTCCGGCCGGCCAGGGCGTTGACCAGCCGGGCCACGCCGATGATAAAGGGCGGCACGGTGACCATATCAAAGTAGAGAAAGATCAGCGGATCTATGCCCTTGCTGCCCAGTAGCCCTCCGAACACCCAGTATTTGAGTATATCGTACCCCCACAAAAAGCAGACGCCCCCCAGTTCATGGGACTTGCGTATTTTCAAAGACACTTAAATGTTTTCCTCTACCACCTGGAAAAAAATTGTCGAATCGGTGACGGAACTTCTGCCCGCATGGAGAAAAGACAGGATCCAGACCCCCTGGAGAAAGAGAATCATGCCCGGGGACCACAGGGCGTTCAGGCCGGTGTCCAGGACGATGACCGCCTCCCGGGTTTCCGGAAAGATCACAAGCATTATGGCGATATAAGCAATAGCGGCCAGGGCCATAATCTGGTACATGGAAAATTTGCTGTCCCCCCGGTAATCCGCCCGGTAAAACTCGGACACCACCCGCCAGACCTGGGTCACCAGCATGGTTTCCATCAGGGCCAGCCCTGCCATGCCGTCAAGGAAGAGCCAGGTGCCGAAAAGGCCAGCTACCGCATAAATAACCGCCGTGATGATCTGGATGGGAATCATTTTTTCCCCGTCCAGCCCGGAGGCATAGGCCACCTTTTTAGTTTTCCCGGTGAATACCACGTTAAACCGGGAAAAGATCTTCTGGGTCCTGGAAGAGCACTGACAAAGGGGTTTGCCGTAACAGCAGCCGAAACTCAGGCAGGCCAGGCGCCCCAGACTTTCCCCAAAGGTGTAGGCAATGCTGACGCAGGCCATCATGACGGCCACCGGCACATAAAACCCGTATGTATTCCCCAGGGTCTGATTCACCATGGCGATGAGCCAGGGTGCCGTAACCGCCCCGGCAAATACGGCACCGCCGACAGTCAGGGTGCCTTTCTTCTTTTCAACGATCCTGGCGATAATCTTGGAAGACGGGATGGTGACCCCCAGCAGCAGCAGTGTAATCAACACCAGTGCCGGGATGGGCACCTGGGCAGATGCCGCAAGGACGATGGCGATGGCCACGCCGAAGGTATAGGCGTTGGCAGAGAGCAGGCCGTACCAGGTCAGGTTCAGTCCCTTCCATTCCCCCTTGCCGCTTTTTCTCAAGGGCAGGGCCGCCACCATCTGCCAGCGCTCTTTGGGCAGGGTCATAAATCCCCATCCCAGGACTGCAAAAATAATGATGGCCAGAACGATGATAAATAAAGTTAAGCTCATGCGTTGTCTCCTAGTCGTAAGATCGCGTTGGTCAAAAAAACGGTGGTGTATTGTTAACACGCCGGGCAATTTCGGATCTGACCTGCAAGTCCGTTTCCACCAGAGGACGGCCGAACCCGGCTGAAAACCGGCTGGCCGCATCCGTTCGGTGTAGATTGTCCAGAAGATCCCGGGAAAACCGTATCTTGTCCTTTTGAAACATCAGGATGGTGGTGGAACTGCCCGGTCTGAAAAGGCTTTTGGGGCAGCCTTTATGCAAAAACAGACCGGGAACCACATTCACCGGATCATGGTACCGGTCCTTGCTGTAGCATTGAACGATTCTGCCGATCATCATGGCCACCACTTCCACCATGGCCAAAAGACCGATACCGGTGCCACCCGGCACATCGGTATTGATAACCGTGACCACCCGGCGGTTCTTGGAATAGGGGGTGACTTCCCGGACCACAGCCCCCGGGTTGCAGGAGTGGTAGCTTCCGTTAATCTCGTAGATATCTTCCACACGGCCTGCCACCGGCGTATGGTTGAAGTGGTATTTGTCCGGTGTCAGACGGCAGACGGCGTAATCCCCGTCTTCAAAAGCGTTGCACCAGGCAGGTTTATCCGGCCCCAAAAGTTCGGTAAATGCAAAGAATTTATCCTTGATGAATATGGCTTTTTCCCGGGCAAATGATCCCATCAGCATCCTGGAATCCGCAGGAGACACCACAGTATCTTCAGCCCCGGGCATGGGGCGCAGTTCCCAATACCGGATATGACGCTCAAAGACCTTCCGGTAGGAGTCCAGGCAGGAAGAATCACCGTCCACTTCGGACAGATCGATACCGTGGGAGGCCATAAAGGCCTTGTGATTTACCGGCGGATGCCGGAACGGCAGATCGTAGGAGACCGCCCCTAACAGGGCTGACATCTGCCGGGACACAAGGAGATTGAATACCACCGAGGCATTTTCCCTCACCGAGGAGTAGATGGCGTTGACCACCGGATCCCCCACCAGTGCCTCGGTGCGCACCTGACGTGTTTCACGTTCTATATACTGATGTTTCATCGTCTTCATCCGGGGGATTATGCTACGGGATTGTTTTAAAATCATTACACCGCCGCTAAGATCACGTGTGATCCGGATTTGAAAAATGAGGATCTACTGGCGGATCGCATCGTCCCAGGTCTGCATGTCCCTTTGCACCACCAGAATAATCAGATAGATCAGCTTTTTGAGGCGGTCTGCGGAATGCTTTTCATCGATGAAGTCCTGGCGCATGCGTTTAAGGAATTTGAACATATCCTCTTCACCCAGAATCTGGGTGATGGCGTTACCGTAGGCCACGTCCCGGTACCGGGCCCAGAGGTCCATTTTTTCAAAGGCCTTTTCAAGCCGGTCAAATCCCTGGCCGATGTGGCCCTGCCTCAGGATCTTGCCGTAATATGCTTCTGCCCGGGAATTAAAGGCCCTGCCTTTCATGGCCATGGGATTTTCGGCCTCTTCGCCCAGGATACCGGAACTCAACCGCCCCCAGGCGGCATTGACCTCCGGCCGGTTGATCCGTTTTTCAAGATCGTCCAGAACCCGGCCCATTTTAAAAGCCTCCACCAGGTCTTTGCCGTCCCGCCGGATCATGGCGATCAGGGCCCGTTGATACGCTGTCACCAGTACCCGGGTATATCCGGGATAACGGCGGCTGAACCGTGTTTTTTGGGCGGTTTCCAGGATCTTCATCAGGAAGCGG
>MDTD01076670.1_pt1 | contig 15397 bp, 12 predicted proteins | sample 811221 | NCBI WGS metagenome assembly MDTD01 (sample SAMN05326646, study PRJNA326480) | marine metagenome | isolation source: seawater | place: Pacific Ocean: South West | collected 2011
TCCAGCTTCTACAAGTTTAAGCTGTGTGATACTTGGCTTAAATCTGGGGTCGAAATAAAATGATTTAAAAACTGATTCTGTAACTGCGTAATTAACGTCATTCCCAATGAGATCCATAAGTTCAAATGGCCCCATCCTAAATCCTTTATCTCGTATAGATGAGTCTATTGTGTCGACATCTGCTAATCCTTCCTCTAATATTCTCAATCCTTCACTGTAAAAAGGTCGAGCAACCCTATTTACGATGAATCCTGGAGTGTCCATAGCGATGACAGGCGATTTACCCCATTCTAACATTAGGTTGGAAAGAGTAGATGATATTCCTTCTTTAGTTTGAAGTGCAGGAATTATTTCAACTAAAGGCATAAGAGGTGCAGGGTTGAAGAAGTGAAGTCCCACAATTCTATCACTTACTCGACATTCTTTTGCTATCGATGTTATTGAAAGTGATGAAGTATTTGAAGCAATAATTGCTTCATCTGATACAATTCCTTCTAATTCTTTGAATACGGCATTTTTTACATCTAATCTTTCAACTACTGCCTCAATAACTAAAGAGCAATCCTTTAAATCTTTTAGACTAGTTGATCTGCTTATTCTTCGTTGGATGTTTTGAGTTTCATCACTTGATATTTTTCCTTTTTCAATAAGCCTGTTCATGATTTTTGCAAGTTTTTCTTCACTTGCGTTAAGAACATCTTGGCTTAAATCAGTAAGAATTACATCATGCCCTGCTTGAGAAGCAACTTGTGCTATTCCCGACCCCATTGATCCAGCACCGATTATTCCAATTTTCATCTCTTAGACTAGTTGTTTATACTGCAAATTAACGTTTATAAACTCAGAACACACTTCTCTAAAAGGTTCAAATATTCACTGCGTAGTTTTAAGTATTTGATATCATTAATATAATCAATCCTATAAAGTTTTATTTTCAGTTGGTAGTTCAGGTATTGGTTTATCTAATAATATAGCACCTTTTGGATTAAAATTATTTCCTACGTCTTTTGCTATTTCCCCTTGAGATAGAAGAAAATTTCTTAGTTTTCTTTTCGTGAAATGCTCCTTTGTAATTGGGATCTGCTTTTCTCTTCTGAAAATCGATATCCTTGGCCATCTGTTTGGCCTCCCAAGGTGGTGTTTCTTCGACTGGAATAGAGGATGGCAAATCGCACTCTATAATTTTGTTTTTTGAAGGCAGGTGACCTTCGATGGAATCTAAATAAAGTTTCTCGCTAGGGTCGAATAATGTGTGGGCTATTCCCTCAGTAAATGCTCTTCCTGTTCTTCCGATTCTATGAACGTAGTCTGATGAATTCCTGGGTACTGTGCAGTTTATTACCAATTTAGTTTCTGGTACATCAATTCCTCTGCTTGCAACATCAGTGCTTACTAAAACTCTAATTGTACCATCCCTGAAAAGGGACATTGAATGAAGTCTAGTGTTTTGTCCTTTATTGCTGTGAAGTCCTCTAACTCCACCAGAAATAGTTCTTTCTAAATATTTTGAAATTTGCTCAGCTTGATCTTTAGTTCTAACAAATACAAGTGCCCTTTCTTCTGAGTATTCATTTTCTAACAAATGTGCTACATAATGAAGCTTTGTTCTGATGTTTGGGACAGACGTCTTAAATTGCTTTACTGTGGAAACTGGAGTTGATTGAGGACTAACTTCAATTTTTGTAGGCCAAAGTAGAAATTCCTCAGATAATTTCTCAACTCTATTAGGGAAAGTTGCGCTAAACAGTAGGTTTTGTCGTTTGCTAGGAATAACCTCTAGAATATTCCTTAGTTGAGGCATGAATCCCATGTCCATCATCCTATCACACTCGTCTAATACAAGTGTTTTTATCTTTTTAGTGTTGATCACACCTTTTAGATATAGGTCTAAAAATCTTCCAGGTGTTGCAACTAAAATATCCGCTCCTTGTTCTAATTGTTCTAGTTGTTTTTTAGGACCCACCCCACCGTATAATGCAAGACATCTTAAGTCAGTATACTTTGCTAAAGTGCAGAATACTTCATGTACTTGAATAACTAATTCCTTAGTAGGAACTAAGACTAATACTCTAGGCGGTAGGTCTTGAGCATACTTTATTTTTTGAAGAACGGGTAGTGCAAATGCAGCAGTTTTTCCAGTACCGGTTTGGGCTATGCCAATTACATCCTGACCTGCTGATATTCTGGGAATTGCTTTTTCCTGAATAGGGCTAGGAAAGGTGTATCCACAATCCTGGATTGCGTTCAAAAATTGCCTTGTTATATTGAGTTCTTCAAAAGTCATAATTGTCTGCAAAGGTAGTAGTGCTATCTTGCTTCCTGATGTCAAATTCAGACTTTGAAAATATAAGGCCTTATTTAGATAATGAAGTAGTCGGAATTACATCAAAATTATCCAAGTCTTTGGACTGGGTAAAGTTGATGTCACCGATTATTGGTGAGGATAATGCTCAAGAAATTGCAGAGGCTATGACAATGGTTGAGACTATCGAGGAATTTCAAGACGAATTGACATCACCATTTTTAGAGGCATTGATTGAGGGGACTACGACAGGAGTTACTGTTAGCTTTGAAAACGAGAATTTAGAAGAATACTTTTCTAAACCGATGTTACATCTAACAAACCACAGAGATATAGTTCTTGATCCCTCACTAATAAATGTTGCAAGATTGGGTAATGGATTTAGCTCAACCCAAATTGGAATTGGAGATAACTTACTATCTAAAGATTGGGTTGAAAGTCTTGTTAGATTAAATAAGTGTTTTGTTGTTCCAAGAAGTGGATCTTTTAGAGAAAAGCTTTCAAATAGCAAATTAGTTGGAGCTTATATAAGGCATGTAATAAATCACGGAACTTCAGTTTGGCTTGCCCAAAGAGAGGGTAGAGCAAAAAATGGTGAAGATTTAACTTCACCTGCTTTAATAAGAATGCTCCTATCTGATGGAGGTAGAGAAGGATGGGAGTCTCTAAATGTTTGCCCGGTAAGTATTTCTTATGAATGGGATCCTTGTGATGCTCTTAAAGTCAGAGAATTATTAATTACGGATCGCGATGGTACATATGAAAAATCACCAGGTGAAGATGAAATGAGTATGGTTTTAGGGTTATCTGAAATGAAAGGCGATGTGCATCTTCATTTTTGTAATCCATTACTCTGGAGTGAAGACGTAGGTGAAAGGACGGAAAAAGTATTAGCTACTAAAGTTGATGAAGCGATATTTAGAGGCTATAAAAAGTTCCCAAATCAGATTTTAGCCTCCAGGCACTTAGGATACGATATTCCAGAAATCATTAGTATTTCAGAAGAAGACTCAAATCTATTTGACAAGAGAATTCAAACGATTATAAATTTTATAGGTAAAGAATTCTCTAAGGAAGAAATCACTAATAAGTGGTGTGAAATAACTGCTAAGCCATTATTGAATCACCTGGGTATTTAAGGACCACCTTCTAGAAATTTCTGAGCAAACGATAGCACCAGCTATAGATGCGTTTAAAGATTCTGCATTTTTAGAACCTGGGATAGCCCAAACCATATCACTTAATTCTCTCAATTCCTTAGTAATGCCGTGAGATTCAGAGCCAACGATTATGGTATTTGGTATTTCATCACTTTCGTAAATGCTAGTTCCTGAGGTGTCTAGAGTTGCACATGAAAGTTTGTGAGATGAAATGATTTGAGCTAAATCAGAAACTATAATTGGTATGTTAAAAACTGACCCCATAGACGATTGTATTGCTTTAGGATTCCACGCATCGGCAGTTCTTGGTGAGCAAACAACGCCAGCAAGCCCAAACCAGTGTGCTGTCCTTATTAAAGTTCCAACATTCCCAGGATCCGCTAGATCATCAAGCATGAGAAGTGTAGGAATAATGTTGCTTGGGTTTTTGATTTGGCTTATTAAATTTTCCTCATTTGAATATGAGATTTCTCCTACTGCTAAAACTCCCGGAGCTTTTTTCATGCTTGATATGATTTCCATGTCTTTAGTGCTCACTTGACATATTTCAACTTCAAATTTTCTTGCAAGGTGAGTTATTTCTTCGATGTTTAATGAGCTTTTCGCATAAATTCGCTTTGTAACAACAGAACTATTGAGTAATTCTAAAACGCCTTTTAGGCCTTCGACAACCATTAAGTTTTCTTTGTGTCGGTTTTCTCTATAGCGAAGTGCTTTAATGAAATTTCTCTCGTTTTTCGTCAACATGCGGGCAATTTACGCTGTTAGCGTTTTAATTTGGGCTTTAGTGTCTCAATCATATCTATCAAAAATCCACAGCTTCTTTTAAAACAATCTAAAAAATGTCCCCTTTTGGAAGGTATAGGATTTAGATTCGATTTGGAATTTTTATTTTGAATTGATACAACTATGAGAATCAACGATACTAATCAAAATCAATGCTTGAAATGGATGGTGCAAGGGCTATTTAGTGGAGGTATACATTTTGGCTTAGGTCATCCATTTTAATACTCATAACTTAGTACCTTGAATAAAACAAAAAACATGGGTTGGTTCCAACGAAATACAGAAGGGATTAAGACAAAATCCGATGATAGAAAGGAAATGCCAGAAGGGGCGTGGTATAAATGTCCTAGTTGTAAGACTGTAGTTTCATCTCAAGATCACGAAAATTCACTGTTTGTTTGCAATCATTGCGGTCATCATGAAAGAATAGGATCAGAAGAGTATTTCAATATTCTGTTTGATGAAGGTAAGTGCAGGAAATTGGCTCCTAAAATGACTTCATTGGATCCTCTAAATTTTATTGATAGCAAGCCATATCCTGACAGACTTAAAGCAGCAAAGAAGAAAACCGGATTAAATGACGCATTAAGTGTTGCTGTTGGTGATCTTAATGGATCTCCTGTAGTAATCGCTTGTATGGACTTTTCATTTATTGGTGGTTCAATGGGTTCTGTTGTAGGTGAGAAAATTGCAAAAGGAATTGATCATTCACTAAAGAAAGGTATCCCTTTTATATGTATTTCTAAATCAGGTGGTGCTAGAATGATGGAAGCTGGTCTTAGCTTAATGCAAATGGCAAAAACTAGTGCGAAATTGTCTTTATTAGGAAAGTCCGGATTACCATATATCAGTATACTTACTGATCCAACCACAGGTGGGGTTACAGCTTCATATGCTATGCTTGGAGATTTAAATATTGCTGAGCCAAACGCTTTAATAGGTTTTGCAGGTCCAAGAGTTGTAAAAGAAACTATTGGGAAGGACTTGCCAGAAGGATTTCAGCGTTCTGAATTTGTCCTAGAGCACGGATTCCTTGATGCAATAGTAGAGAGAAAGATGCTAAAAGAGAAGATAAGCTTTGCATTAAAAATGCTCCACACAGCAAACTAATATTTGTCTCTTAACTATTTGTATCGGATTAACTGAGTTTTAATGTAACTTTGCAGCTCATTTTTATTAGCATCACGAATATCTAAAGATTTCGAATATGTACTATTTAAACTCAGAGAAGAAGAAAGAGTTCTTCAAAAAGCATGGTAAGGGTGTATCAGATACTGGCTCACCAGAAGCACAAGTAGCTATGTTTTCTTACCGAATTTCACACCTTACTAAGCATTTAAAGGACAATCGTAAGGATTATAATACACAGAGAGCACTTGTTAATCTTGTTGGTAAGCGTCGTAAAGCCCTTGATTACTTGATGGAAAAAGACATTACTCGTTACCGTGCTATAGTAAAAGAATTAGGTTTGCGTCGCTAATTCTGAATCCCGCTTACAACGGGATTTACAAAACATATTGGTATTGTTTTTTGCAACAAGAGCCGAGGTAAAATGCCTGTTCTTGCTTAAATGAAACAAAGAAGATGAAGAAGACGAAAAGAAGAAAAAACAGATGAATTACACGGTACACAACCAAACAATCGATCTCGGCAATGGACGTGAGATCTCATTAGAGACAGGTAAATTAGCAAAACAAGCGGACGGCTCAATCGTCCTTAGATCTGGTAACACAATGTTGCTGGCGACAATTGTGAGTAGCAAAGAAGTTAGAGATGAAGTTGACTTTTTACCTCTAACTGTAGATTATAGAGAAAAGTATGCGTCAGCAGGACGCTTTCCGGGTGGTTTCTTCAAGAGAGAAGCTAGACCTTCGGATTCAGAAGTTCTTGTAATGCGTTTAGTTGATCGAGCTCTACGTCCAATGTTCCCAAAGGATTATCACGCGGGAACACAGGTAATGGTTCAGCTTATGTCTGCAGACTTAGAAGTAATGCCAGATAGCTTAGTAGGTTTAGCTGCTAGTGCTTGTATCGCTGTGAGCGATATTCCGTTTAATGGGCCTATTTCTGAAGTAAGAGTTGCAAGAGTAAATGGTGAATTTATCATTAACCCATTACGTTCTGAACTTGAAGAAGCTGATATTGATCTTATGGTTGCTGGTACTGCTGATAGTATTGTAATGGTTGAAGGTGAGATGTCAGAAGTGAGTGAAGTTGAAATGGTTGATGCCATTGTTGCTGCTGGTGAAGCAATTAAAGTTCAGTGCGAAGCACAAATTGAGCTTGCTAAGAAAGTAGGGACACATGGTGTTGAACGTGAGTACTGTCACGAAAATCACTTTGAAGAATTACGTTCAAGAGTAAATGATACATTGTACTCAAAGATGTATGAAGCAGCTCAAAAAGGTGCTTCAAAAGCTGAGCGCAAAGAGTCGTTTAAAGAAATCACAAATGAATTTATAGAATCACTTTCTGAAGAAGAAAAAACGGAAAAGGCCTTTATGCTCAAATCATACCTTCACGATGTACAGAAAAAAGCAATCCGTGATTTAGTTCTCAATGAAGGAGTTCGTCTAGATGGAAGAGCGACTACAGATATTAGACCTATATGGGGTGAAGTTGATTACCTGCCTGGTTGTCATGGTTCTTCAATTTTCACAAGAGGTGAGACTCAATCACTTACTACTTTAACTCTTGGAACTAAACAAGATGAGCAGTTAATTGATGGTGCACTCGAAAAGAAAACTGAAAAATTCCTTCTACACTATAATTTCCCACCATTCTCGACAGGTGAAGAGAGACCCTTAAGAGGAACTAGTCGAAGAGAGGTAGGTCATGGAAATCTTGCTCTTAGAGCTCTCAAAAAAGTATTACCTCCAGTTGATGAATGTCCTTATACAATCAGACTTGTTTCAGAGATTCTTGAATCTAATGGTTCTTCATCTATGGCAACTGTATGTGCTGGAACATTAGCTCTAATGGATGGCGGAATTCAAATTAAAGCTCCAGTATCAGGTATTGCAATGGGACTTATTACTGATAAGGAAAGCGGTAAATACGCAGTTCTTTCAGACATATTAGGTGATGAAGATCATCTTGGAGATATGGATTTCAAAGTAACTGGTACTGAAATAGGAATTACAGCGTGCCAAATGGATATGAAGATCCAGGGCATAAGCATGGATGTACTTCGTGAGGCACTTGAACAAGCTTGTGAAGGCCGTCATCATATTAGAAGGGAAATGATGAAGATTATTTCAGAACCTAGAGACGACTTTAAGCCACACGCACCAAGAATTGTTTCATTTACTGTGCCTGGTGATACCATTGGAGCAATTATTGGCCCTGGTGGCAAGATTATCCAGGAACTTCAAGCAGAAACTAACACGAATATTTCCATCGAAGATATTGATGGAGAGGGTAGAGTAGAGGTTGCTGCGTCTGATAAGACTGCAATTGAAGAGGCTGTTAAACGTGTTAAAGCAATTGCATTCCCACCAACTGTAGAGATAGGAGAAGAATACGAAGGAAAAGTGAAAACAATTATGCCCTACGGTGCCTTTGTTGAAGTATTGCCTGGTATTGATGGACTTCTTCATGTTAGTGAATTAGAGTGGAGAAGAGTAGAAAATGTTGAAGATGTTTTAAATGTAGGTCAGTCTGTTAAGTTTAAAGTTGTAGGCAGAGATGCAAAAACTGGAAAAATAAAACTTAGTAGAAAAGTTCTTCTTGAAAAGCCAGAAGGTTACGTTGAACCTGCTGAAAGACCAAGGCGTGGAGATAGAAGAGATAGAGGTAGTAGACGTAATGAAAGAAGAGAAAATAGAGAGGTTTCTAATTCTGAATCTTAATTCTATACTAAAACCAATAAGTCGGCGTTGATTAATACGATAATATAACAACAGCATGAGGCAGCTTAAAATAACGAAACAGGTAACTAATAGAGAGACAGCATCTCTAGATAAGTATTTACAAGAAATTGGCCGTGTTGATCTAATTACTGCTGAAGAAGAAGTAGAGTTAGCACGTAAGATTAAGGCAGGTGATAAAGCTGCCTTAGAAAAACTAACTAAGGCTAACTTGCGTTTCGTTGTTTCTGTATCTAAGCAGTATCAAAATCAAGGTTTAAGCCTTCCAGATCTTATTAATGAAGGAAATTTAGGTCTAATTAAAGCAGCACAAAGATTTGATGAAACACGTGGTTTTAAATTTATCTCATACGCTGTATGGTGGATAAGGCAAAGTATTCTTCAAGCTCTTGCAGAGCAGAGCCGTATTGTGCGTTTACCTCTAAACAAAATTGGATCTATTAACAAGATCAACAAGGCTTTTGCTAAACTTGAACAAGAATTTGAAAGAACTCCAACTGCTGTAGAGCTTGCTGAATCTTTAGACATGACTATCGATGAGGTAAAGCAGAGTCTTAAAAATGCTGGTCGTCACGTAAGTATGGACGCGCCTCTTAAGCAAGGTGATGAGAGTTCTTCTACTATGTACGACGTTCTTCGTACCGGGGATAGCCCATCTCCAGACAATCAGTTAATGACTGAAAGTCTTAGAAGAGAAATTGAGAGGTCTCTTAAGACTTTAACTCCTCGTGAAGCTGATGTGATTAGACTTTACTTTGGTTTAAATGGGGAACATCCTATGACGCTTGAGGAAATTGGCGAGAGATTTGATTTGACACGTGAGCGAGTAAGACAGATTAAGGAAAAGGCAATTCGTCGTTTAAAGCATACTAGCAGAAGTAGAATCCTCAAGGGTTACCTAGGTTAATAATCACTTTTCAAAGCTTATAACTAATCTATGCTTTTCCATAAGTGAAGCAATTGAAATAGAAACAGACGCACATTAATATCTAATGTAAAAGATAAATTTAGAGTAGAAAGCCAATGTGATACTGTTTCATGGGATAAAGATTGTCATATTTGTATAATGAGAGTTTGTATAATTCATTTGGCTTTTGTTGTTATGGTTTTTTTTGGTTTTGGGCTATTGTTTAATAGTTGTGCCAAAATTCCTTACAGTACTGATACTTCACATATACTAGCCTTTTCTAAGGATACAATTTTATTTGACACTGTTTTTACAACAATAGGGTCTGTAACTCATTACTTTACGGTTAGAAATCCATATGATGATGCTCTACTTATAGATGAGATTTCATTAGAGGGTTTGTCAACCAGCGCATATAGAATCAATGTCGATGGGATTGGTGTTGATGAAAATGGAGCTCCACTTACAATGGTTGAAGATTATACAATATTAGGAGGTGATAGTATTTTTGTCTTTGTAGAGGTTACTATTGACCCTGATAATTCACTATCTCCTTTCATTGTTGAAGATTCGATAAAATTTGTTACAAATACCAATGAGCAGTTTGTTAATCTTATTTCTTGGGGAAGAAATGCATACTTCCATCATCAGAAAGGAAATTGGGTAAATTCGTATGATAATGAAAATAATATTCTAAGTCCAAACGAAACTTGGCAAAGCGATAAACCTCATGTTATTTATGGACAAATATTAGTAGATCAGGACTATGTATTGACAATAGATGCAGGTACGGAAATTTATGCCCACGATGGAAGTGGAATTTGGGTAAGGGGTGGAACCATTAATATAAATGGAACTCTTGACAATAAGGTGGTTTTTCAAGGTGATAGACTTGATGATTTTTATTTAGATAAACCTGGTCAATGGGGATTAGATTTTCCACTCGAATTCGAATTTGAAGGTGAGACAATGTACTACACTTTGAATAGAGGCGGAATTTGGCTCGATAGAGCAAAAGATTGTAATATCAATCACGCTGTAATTAAAAATGCTACATCAGGAATTTGGGTCGATAGTGTTTCAATAAATGCTCAGAATTATTCTTTAAAAATTACAAATACTAATATCCACAATCATAGTTCAATTGGATTGATTTCTCAGGGAGGTCACGTGCATGGAGTAAATAACTTGGTTTATGATTGTGGTGAAGCATGTGGAGCATTTGTTCTTGGAGGTGATATTATTATGCATTTAAGCACATTTGCAAACTATTGGTCTGGAGGAACATCAATAAGACAAGGACCCTCTGTTTACGTAAATGATTGGTATGTTAGTGCTGGGGGAGAAGAAGAACCTAGACCCTTCAGTAGTAATACTGAATTTAGAAATTGCATCATTTGGGGTAACAATGCCCAAACAGAAGATCACGATGAGTTAATTGCTAATTTGAAAGATGCTAATATTTATGGTAACCCTATATTTACAGCATGTGCGGTTGATGTTCAAAACGAGGATTTTCCGCAACAAATACTCTCAGATGATTGTACATTGGATATTTCACCACCATTTACTTCAATTATTGGTAATAAGGATTTTAGAATTTCAAGTGGAAGTTCAATCTGGCAAGGTATTTCATCAATAGAAGGATCTCCATTTGACGCCTCAGATGTAGTTTTAGACATTATTGGAATACCAAGATCTACAAATAGTCCAGATAGAGGATGCTATGAAAGAAACTAAACCATGGTTTGAAGTTTGGTTTGATACAAACGAGTATCATGTGCTTTATGGTCATAGAGATGAAAAGGAGGCAAATATCTTTATTGAAGCTCTTATTCAAAATCTTCAATTAACTCCATGTAAAGTGTTAGACACATGTTGTGGATCTGGCAGACATGTTTTTTCTTGGGCGAATCATGGATTTGATGCACATGGATTCGACCTAAGTCAGAATAGTATTTCTAAAGCAAATGCAAGAGGAAAAAGTATTAAAAACGTCAGCTTTTCAAATCTTGACTTGAGAAAATTAAAGGACCACATAGAAAGTAAAGAGAGTTATGATATTGTTACAAATTTGTTTACGAGTTTTGGTTATTTTCAAAATGAAAATGATCACTCAGATGTTATTAAGGGCTTTTTATATGTTTTAAAAAGTGGTGGAATTTTAATTTTAGACTACATAAATTCTGCATTTTCAAAAAAAAATATGATAGCTAGCGAAATCCAAATTAGAAATGATATTGAATTTCATATTGAAAGAAAATTTAAAAATGGCTTTTTCATGAAAAGCGTAAGCTATACAAAGTCAAACGGTAGGAAAGAAATCCACACTGAGCTAGTTAAATCTTGGGAAAGTAATGATTTGTGTGAGCTATTGTCTTCTCTAGGTTTCAAAGTGAAAACAATTAAAGGTGATTACGATTTTAGTGAATATCACGATGAATCACCTAGGATGATCATAATTGCTGAAAAGCAATAATCGCTTTTAACTTGATTTAAAATTAATAGATTATAATTTGAGATGTAGCTGTTTATTGTTTTTCTTAATTGAAATATTTTTTGTTTCAAAAAAGGAGTTTTTGCTACATACTAGAGGTAAATGTATGGGTATATCCTAAATGAGTTTAAAGTAGTGATTGTTTACTTGGTCTTATTTATCTGACTTAGGATTTAGATCCAAAAAAATTTCAGTTGCCTGCGATTGAGCTTGAGACCAAACCTTGCTGTGTTTTGGTTCCCATAATCCCTTATTTATAAATAGCTCAACCATTTTTTCTGTAGGAGCATTTCCAACTAGGTTGTCTTGTGCCATAGGACAGCCTCCAATACCCATAATTGCACCATCAAATCTTTTACAGCCACCATCAAAGGCAGCTTCTATTTTACGAATTCCGTCAGTTAGTTTTAAATGAAGATGCGCTCCAAACTCAACATCTATGATTTCACTTATCACAGTTAGAAAAGCATGCTTAATATCATTCTCCTGCGCAGTTCCAACTGTGTCGCATAAAGCAATAACCCCAACACCTAAATCATCTTTAAGCTTTTTGGAAAATTTTGTTAGCATGTCAGGGTGCCAATGTTCTCCATAAGGATTACCAAATCCCATACTTAAGTATACAACTAATCTTTTGTTATAATTCACACAAATATTCTGAATATACTCCAAACACTTAAATGCCTCGTCAATACTTGCTCTAGTATTTCTTTGCTGAAATGTTTCTGAAAGTGACAGTGGAAACCCCAGATCATTAATACTTTCATACTTACTGGCGATCTCTGCACCTCTTTCATTTGCAACTATTACAAGTGTTCTTGTATTTGAATTTGGAATAATATTCTCCTCTTCAAGAATTTCAATCACATCTAAAGTATCTGCCATAGATGGAATCGCCTTTGGAGATACAATTGAACCCATATCTAGAGTGTTAAATCCAACATTGTATAGGGTTTTTAGATAACTAATTTTATCCTCAGTACTTATTATATAAGGCCAACCCTGCATTGCATCTCTTGGACACTCAACTAGATGTATTTCATTCATATTTCTAATTTAACTAAGCCTCTCTAAATTTATTAAAAGAGTGTTTAGTTAACGGATAAAGTACAAGATTTGATATTATAAGAATCTTTTTTTATTCAAATCACTGAAATTTGTTTTTCCCTTTAGGAAGTAATCAATGATAATACTTGATTTATAGAGCCCTGTTAGGTTTGGCTTTCTTAAATTTTTTGCTTTGTTTTCAATTCTTCGCTTTTTTATATATGATGGTAACATAACATAAAATATTAAATGCGCCTTCAAAATAGCGAATGCACAAGTTAATTGTAGCATTGTAATAAACCTGAATGCTGCAATTCCATCAAGAATTAACCTTTTTACTACAAATCCAGGCCAAAATCCATCCTTATTTTTTAATATCAACAATAGGTTATTCCTAAAGTTAAGGTAAACTTTCTTTGAACTAGATTTTGCTAAAGTTCCACCACCAAGGTGATAAACTGAAGATGAATTACAAACGCCAACCTTATAACCTCTGTTTTTAACTCTCCAGCATAAATCAACTTCTTCCATATGAGCAAAGAAACTTTGGTCAAAACCACCAACATCTTCCCAAGTTTGTGAATTTATAAATAGCGCTGCACCAGAAGCCCAAAATACTTCACTGTCATCCAAGTACTTTCCAGATTCAGACTCACTGTTATTAAAGATTCTTCCCGCACAAAATGTATATCCATAAGGATCAATGTAACCACCAGCAGCTCCAGCATATTCAAAATGAGTGGGAGAGGAGTAGTCCAAAATTCTTGGAGAACATATATCGAAGCTGAATTTTGCCATAGTAGAGTTCACTATGTCTATCCATCCTTTTGTAACCATTACATCTGAGTTAAGTAGGACAAACCTATCAGCTTTTACTTGCTTTAATCCTTCATTATATCCTCCAGCAAATCCTAGGTTTTTTGAGTTTTTGATAATTTGGACCATTGGAAATGTAGACGATACATATTCACAACTTTCATCAGTTGATCCGTTGTCAATTAAGATAATTTTAACCTTTTCATCATTTGAATTCTCAATAACAGAAGGTAGAAATAATTTCAGATGATTAATTCCATTCCAATTCAATATGGCTACGGCTGTTATCATCTTGGATTGTAGTATAAGTCTTCGGGTTCTTCTCTGGAATATGTATCTCTTGGGTTTAAACGATTAATCTGTGAATCTATTATATTCACTCGATTTTCTCTAGATTTTAGAATTCTCAACCAATCCTCGTTTTGAATTTCACCAGGCATATCAGTTTGTAGTATTTCCATACATTCTAAAACAACATGTGGTGCATAGAATAAAAATCGCCTATTGGTAAAACCATTTGTGTGATGATAATGCCAAATCTCATATGGATAGTAGTCAGTATCATGATGTCTTTTTACTATCGTATTGGGTTTACCGTATTTTAAATAAACATAACCCATGTCGGTATCAGCTCCATGACCACTTCTACAACCACCAAAAACGCTGTCCACTATTAATATTTCTTTACAATATTCTCTCCAAGCTCCTTCAGGATCATTTTGGTTTCTCTTTATCCAAAACTGCTCGAGAAAACCTTGTAATACTTTAATGTCTGGGTTGTTTTTAAGAGTATGTGAAATTAAATTCTGCTGTGATGGTGACGCAAGTGGTAAATGATCTTCCAAATGTCTGTATAGAATTGATCTATCATCAAATGCTTGTGCAAAATTGATTACAGGATGAGATTTTGTTCTACTTTGAAAACGCATTATATCCATTGATTTCTCAGTAATTAAGTTGCCATCTCTTGTTTTTGCTTGAATTAATATCGTGCCGCCAGATAGAGGAGGAATGTTCAATGAAACAGGTAAAGTCTCAAAAATTGGAGTAACACTTCTAGCATTAATCCTCTTATAGCGTGTGTTATTTGGGTTAAGAGTTCCATTTGAATCTGTAAGCCCAAAAACTAACAAGAACAACGAATCCTCGCCAACGACATCGTTAATATTATAAAGCTCTGAATAAAATGTAATTTGGCTAGCTACAGTAGAAATCTTATTTCCAGTCAATGGCACAATTTCAAATCCTGACCTGTAAAATTTACTTCCAACCTCATTTGGTGATTTAGCATAAGCTTCAACAAGTAAAATACTCGAAATTTCAGGAATTCCAGAATGAGATACATTAACATCATTTGTAATCAAGTGATCAATTTTTGCATTTACTTTTACTGAAATTTGGTATACTCCTGTTGGAAGTATAAAGCGCTCTAAATGTAGTTGATTAGTAGAAAACGCTTCAGTCGAATCTGTAAACTGAGGGCTTTTCAAATCTACCTTGGAGAATTCAACAACTTCGCCTTTAGATTCAACAATTACAGTAACATTAGTTATTGATTGCCAATAACCTAAAAGATTTATATAATTACAATCCTTTCCAGGAATATCAATAATTACGTCTAAATAAGGTGATCCATCAGAAGTTTTAAACTGATGAACATCAACCTGTATTTGAGAGAATGAAGTGAGGTTGATAAATCCTAAAACAAGTGCAATAATCAGCTTCAAATTCATTTTGTAAAGTTATGAATGATTGTGTAAAAGGATTGTTTCGTATTTCCTTAAAGGTGTTGCTTAACTATACTCTGTTTTTTTAAAATGATAATCATATGAAAATTCTCTTTCCCTTAATCCTCAAACAAGCTTGGGGTTTATTTAAAGAAAAAACCCAAAAGCAAAGCTATTGGGTTTTATTAGCGGAGGCGGAGGGATTCGAACCCCCGGTACCTTGCGGTACGCCGGTTTTCAAGACCGGTACATTCGACCACTCTGTCACACCTCCTGATTTGCGCGA
>MDTD01049666.1_pt1 | contig 15396 bp, 13 predicted proteins | sample 811221 | NCBI WGS metagenome assembly MDTD01 (sample SAMN05326646, study PRJNA326480) | marine metagenome | isolation source: seawater | place: Pacific Ocean: South West | collected 2011
AGCCCCTCCGGGAGGAGGACAAAGCGCATGAGCAGGGAGAGGGCAAACGCCCCGCCGAGGACGATCCAGCGGGTGGTGAGACTCATCTCGTGTTTGGGGATGGCGCCGCCGGCCGGGGTGTTTCCGCTCGGGGTGTTGCCGGCCCGAGTGGTGCCGGTCGGGGTGTTTCCGCCGGCCGCGCCGCGTGAAGTGGTACTGTCGCTCACCGCTTTCCTCCCGTAATGCGTTCGGCCAGCAGGCGGCCCACGTGACTGGGGCGCTCGGCGACCACTGCGCCGGCGCCTTCCAGGGCGGCGATCTTGGCCTCTACGGTGCCGGTCCCGCCGGTGACGATCGCGCCGGCGTGGCCCATGCGTTTCCCCTTCGGGGCGGTCCGTCCGGCGAGGAACGCCACCAGCGGCTTGGTGAAGCGGCCGTCGGCGATCGCCTGGGCGACTTCCTCCTCCATGGTGCCGCCGAGCTCACCCACGATTACCACGGCGTCGGTGTCGTCGTCGGCCTGGTATTCCTCCAGAAACTCCGCGAAGCGGCTGCCGGGCACGGGGTCCCCGCCGACGCCGATGAGCGTCGACACGCCGAAGCCCTCCCGGACCACCATGGCGGTGACCTCGTTGGTGAGGGAGCCGGAGCGCGTCATCACGCCGATGCGGCCCGGTTTGTACACGCGTTCGATCCAGTAGGGGAAGATCCCGAGCATCGACTGTCCCGGCGAGATCACGCCGGAGGTGTTTCCGCCGACGACGCGGGCGCCGACGGACTGCGCCGCGGCGCGAATCTGGATCTGGTCGTGGAGCGGAATGCCGTCGGCGATCGTCACGATCTTGCGGATGCCGGCGTCCAGCGCCTCGTAGATCGCGTCCTTGGTAAAGCGTGGCGGGACGAAGAGCATCGCCGCGTCGGCCGCGTGGGTTTCCACGGCGCCGGCGACGGTGTGGAAGACGGGCACGCCGTGAACGTCCTGGCCTTCCTTTCCCGGGGTCACGCCGGCGACGACGGTTGCCCCCATGTCGAGCATGTGCTTCGTCCAGAAGCTGCCCTCCTGGCCGGTGACGCCCTGCACCACGATGCGGGTCTCTTTGTTGATGAAGATGCTCACGATCGCGCCTCCCGGGCGGATGCGCCGCTCGAGGTGGCGGCAGGGCCGGTCGTCGACGCGCCGCCGTGCGCTCCCCCTGACAGGGCGATGGCGCGGCGCACCGCTTCCTCGGTGTCGAAGAGCGGCTCCAGGCCGGCGTCACGCAGGATGCGCTCCGCCTCTTCCTCGTTGGTGCCGCGGATGCAGGTGACGATCGGTCGGTCCGGTTTGAGCTCGCGGATCGCGTCCACGACGCCCTGCGCCATCACGTCGGCGCGGGCGATCGTGCCAAAGGTCACTACCAGGATCACCGAGCTGCGGTTTTTGAGGCACAGCTCCATGGCGCGGCCCGCCTTGCGGTAGTTGGGGCCGCCGAACTCGAGGTAGTTGGCGACGCTGCCGCCCTCGAGGTTCACCAGGTCGAATACGGTGGTGGTGAGGCCGGCGCCGGCGCACATGAGCGAGATCTCGCCGTCGAACTGCACGTACGGGATCCCCTCCCGGGCGGCTTCAAAGGCGGCGTCGGACTCGAACTGGTCCCGCTGCAGCTGGTAGCCCGGCTGCCGGTCGAGGCTGTTGTCGTCGATCATGAGTTTGGCGTCGCCGGCGACGAGTTCGCCGTCGGCGGTGACAAACAGCGGGTTGATCTCGGCGAGTTCGGCGTCGTGCTGTCGGAACACCTGGTAGAGCTTCTGGACGATCGCGGCGAACGCCATCGCCTGCGCTTTGGGCAGTCCCATTGCGAAGCCCAGCGCCCGCGCCTGGTACGGCTGCAGGCCGCGAAAGGGATCGACGGAGACGCGGTGGATCGCCTCCGGGCGCTGGGCGGCCAGCTCCTCGATCTCCACGCCGCCCTCGGCACAGGCGAGGATCACAAAGCGGCCGGCGGCGGCGTCCGCGGTGACGGAGAGGTAGAGCTCCTGGTGGATCTCCACGCCGCGCTCCACGAGGAGCGCCGGGAGGTCTACGCCGACGCCGGCGGCGCTGGCCACCACGGTGCGGGCGGCGGCGGCCGCGGCGCCCGCGATCTCCGCGGCGTTGGGTCCCTGCGCCACTTTGATGAGCCCCGCCTTGCCGCGGCCGCCCATCATCACCTGCGCCTTGACCACCACCGGCGCGTCGGCGCCGTGGGCCGCAACCAGTTCCGCCGCAGCCTGCTGCACGTGCCCGGCAATCGCGTCGACGTCGGCCGCGGCGGCGGGGCCCCCCACTTCCACGAGCCGCGAGGGGGGCACGGGTATGCCCGCCTCGGCGAATACGCTCTTTCCCTGGTGTTCCAATCGTCTCATAGCGGGTAGCGCTCCCGGAAGGCACCCCAGATTTCGTCGTCCGCCGGGCGTGTGCCCTCGATCGGCTCGCTCACCCAGGTCACGTTGATGAAGTGCTTCCAGTGAATGTTCTCGGTGGTGATGTTGCCACCCCAGGTACCGCAGCCGAGGGTCACGGTGCTGGGCATGCCGTTAAAGAAGTTGCCGCCGTTGGCCGGCGCCTGCGGCTGCCGTACCATGATGCGGCTGGTGCGCATCGTCTCGCCGAGGGCGGTGATGTACTCCTGTTTCCACGTGTGGATGCCGCAGGAATGCCCGGTCCCGACGTTGTCGGTGAGCCGCGTCAGGATGTCCAGCGCCTCGTCAAAGGTGGAGTAGCGGTACACGGTCAGCACCGGCGAGAGCTTTTCGTCGGCGAAGTGGTCGTGCTCCAGCGGCTGGGTGCCCTCCACCACGAGGATCCTGGTGTCCGCCGGCACCGTGAGGCCTGCGTCGCCGGCGATCTGTACGGCGCTGCGCGCCACGATCTCGGGGTTGAGTGCCACGTGGCCCTTTTTGTTGGGGCGCCACATCCACGCCTCGAGTTTCGCCCGCTCGTCTCCGCGGACGATGTAACTCTTCTTCTCGTCGGCCTCGAACAGGCGCAGCGCCTCGTCGTAGAGCGACTCGTGGATGATCACGCTGTTCTCGCTGGAGCAGCTGGTGGCGTTGTCGAACGCCTTGCTCAGGGCGATCTTTTTCACGGCGTCGGCGACGTCGGCGTCCTCGGCGATGATCTGCACGCTGTTGCCGGGGCCCACGCCGTAGGCGGGGGTTCCGCTGGAGTAGGCGGCCTTCACCATGGCGCCGCCGCCGGTGGCGAGAACCAGGTCGACCTGCTGCATGAGGTGGTTGGTCCGCGGAATCGACGGTTCGTCGATAATCTGCACCAGGTCCTCCGGGGCGCCGACGCGACGGAGCCCGGCGCGCATGTACTCGATCGCCAGTGCGCTGGCGGCGGCTCCCCGCGGGTGCGGCGCAAAGATGACGGCGTTGCGCCCCTTCAGGATGCCCAGGCCGTTGCTCGCGGGAGTGGCGGTGGGGTTGGTCACCGGGAGGAGCGCCCCCACCACGCCCACGGGCTTGGCATACTTGGAGATGCCCTTCGCCTCGTCGCGTTCGATGAGCCCGACGGTCTTCGCCGTCTGCAGGTCCCGCAGGACCCCCATCACCTTCACCTTGTGCTTGGTGATCTTGTCCGGCACGTTGCCCATGCCGGTGGCTTCCACTGCGAGTTCCGCGAGCTTCGCGATGTTCTCGTCGTTGTAGACCTCCCACCCCACGGAAAGGCAGACGTCGTCGATCTGTTCCTGGGTGTAGGTGGCCACCTGTGCCTGGGCGGCGCGGGCGCGTTCCACGTACTCGGCGACGAGCGCCGCGTCGGCATCGGTGGCCGAGGCGACGGCGCCTGCCGAACCCGCCGCGTGTTTCACTCTCGTTCCCGCCATCAGCTGAAGTTCTCCTCTTCGATCGTCTGCACGCGGCCGTAGGCACCTTTGAGCCACTCGGCGCGGTCCTCCATCGTCTCGGTGAAGGCGAGGTCGAGCCACGAGGCGACGATGTCGATGCCCAGTTTCGGTGCCGTGATCCAGCCGCCCATGGTGACCACGTTTGCGTTGTTGATGATGCGGCCCTTGCTGGCGGCGAAAACGGTGTCCGCCACGACGGCGTAGACGCCCTTGAACTTGTTGGCCACGATCGCCATGCCCTGGCCGGTGCCGCAGATCGCCACGGCGCGGGAGGCGCGGCCCTCTTGGATCGCCCGGGCGACCTTCGGCGCCTGAACGTCGTAGGGCTCGTTCTCCTCGGCGGAGTTGAGGCCGAAGTCCAGGACTTCGACGTCGTCGCGGCTCTTCAGGTATTCCACGACCGCGTCCTTGAGCGGGAAGCCCGAGCGGTCACTCACGATTGCGATAGTCTCTTTTGCTGCCATGGTTCGTTCCTTTCTCGTGTTTTGGAGCGCCTGCGCGCCTACGCGCCGACGGGCTGCACCTTCCGCGCCATCAGTTTCTGCGCCTCCGCCACCAGGTTGTCGGCGGTCAGTCCGAAGCGCTGCTGCAGGTACTCCTGGGTGCCCACCTCGCCGAACTCGTCCTTGATGCCGACGCGGATCTGCGGCACCGGTGCGTGCTCGGTAAGCACTTCCGCCACCGCGCTGCCCAGTCCGTTGCGGACCTGATGGTTCTCGCAGGTGAGGATCGCGCCGGTCTTCTTTGCCAGGTCGATCACCAGTGCCTCGTCGATCGGTTTGACCGTGTGCATGTCCACCACCGTGGCGTTAACCCCGCGGGCGGAGAGCGCCTCGGCCGCCTTGAGCGCCTCGGCCACCATGATCGCGCCGGTGGCGATGATCGTGAGATCTCGACCCTCGACAATCACTTTGCCCTTACCCAGCTCGAACTCCTCGGACTCCGAGTAGATCGGCGCGATCGCCTTGCGGTGCAGGCGCAGGTAGCTGGATCCCTGGCGGTAGGTGATCTGCGGTATGAGTTTCCGCAGGCTCACCGGGTCGCTGGGCTCGCAGATATAGAGGCCGGGGATCGTGCGCATGAGGCCGATGTCCTCGAAGGACATGTGGGTTCCGCCGTTGAACGCCGCCGCAACCCCCGGGTCGGTGCCGGTGAGTTTCACGTTCTGCCGCGCGTAGTTCGCCGAGATGAAAAACTGGTCGAACGTTCGTCGTGCCGCGAAACAGGTAAACGTCGCCGGGAAGGGAATCATCCCCGTGGTGCTCAGGCCGGCGGCGACCCCGACCATGTTGGCCTCGGCGACGCCGACATCGATCCAGCGGTCCCTGAACCGCTCGCGGTAGTCGAAGGTGCCGTTGGCGCGCATGAGATCCGCGTCGAGCACGACGATCCGTTCGTCCTTGGCGGCCATGTCGGCCAGCAGCGAGCCGTACACGGCGCGCATCTCCACCGGATCGGTTCCCTCGGGGCGGGTGATCGCGTAGTTCATACGAGGGCCTCCTCTTCCTTGTCCAGCGCCGCGATCGCCTCTTTGGCGAGTTCCGCGGTGATCGGCATGTTGTGATTCTTGAAGTCCCCCTCGCAGAAGGAGACGCCCCGACCCTTGATCGTGTCGGCGATGATCATCGACGGCCGGTTCGGCTCCTGCAGGGCCGCCTGGATCGCCGAGTCCAGGGCTTCGAAGTCGTGACCGTCGATCTGCTGGGTAAACCACCCGAAGCTGGTCCAGCGGTCGGCGAGGTGATCGGTTTTCATCACGTCGTCGATGTGGCCGTCGATCTGCATCTTGTTGTAGTCGGTGAAGGCGATCAGGTTGGACAGCCCGTACATCGCCGCGGACATCGCCGCCTCCCACGTCTGCCCCTCGTTGGTGTCGCCGTCGCCGATCAGCGAGAAGACGCGGCCGGGCAGATTCTGGATCCGATGGCCCAGGGCGATGCCCACCGCCGCCGACAGCCCCTGACCCAGAGACCCGGTGGTCATGTCGATACCCGGTGTGCGGTTCATATCGCAGTGGCTGGGGAGACTCGTGCCGCCCTGGTTGAGCGTGTGGAGCATCTCGCGGGGAAAGAAGCCGCGGTCGGCGAGCACGGCGTACAGGGCCGGCCCCGCGTGGCCCTTGGACATTACGAACTTGTCCCGCATGGGGTCTTTCGGGTTACCGGGATTGTTCCGCAGATGGCGGTAGTACAGGATCGTCAGGATCTCCACGATCGAAACCGATCCGCCCACGTGTCCGATACCCAGGTGTGCTATCTCATCAATCGTCAGCCGTCTGATCTCGATCGCTTTGCGTTTGAGATCACGCAATTCGTCAGTCGTCATTCAGACTCCTTTGTTTTCTTTCTGAAAGTAATTAAGCATACCGTAGCATGGGTCTCGAGGGCTGTAAAGCCCCGTTTTCCCGCGGCGGCGGCGCTTCAACCTTGCCTTTTCCCGGGACCCCGTCCATAATGACGAGAGCTTATTTTTTTCAGAAACTAACTATGCACAAGCCACTACGAAGCCGCGACGTGCGGGCGAGCAACGAAAACCTGGTACTCAACCTCATCTTCAGCCAGGGCAGCGCGTCGCAGAGCTCGGTGGTGCAGCAGACCGGCCTCAAGGCCCCCACCGTGTTTCGGATCTTCAGCAAGCTGGAACAGGAAGGGTTCATCCGCTCCTGCCCCGACGCCGTGGTCGGTGGGTCCAGCGGTGATACCGGGGAGCGCAAGGGCCGCCGTCCCAACGTCTACTGCGTCGAACCCACCAGCGCCTACGCGATCGGCGTGGACTTCTCCCGCCTCGCCGCCGCCGTCGTGATCGTCAATTTCGCAAACAAAGTGATCCATCAGGACAGCATGGAGCTCCGACGGGCCGACGACCGCGAGTCGGTCCTCGCCGCCGTGGAAGGGCTCATCCAGACCGCGATTCACAAAAGCGGCGTCGACCCCGACGCGTTCCTCGGAATCGGACTGGCGTCTCCCGGCGTCGTGGACACCGCCACCGGCCAGGTGCTCGACTACCGCAGGATTCAGGGGTTGAGCGGCTACTCCCTCCGCGACCATTTCGAAGCGCGCTTTTCCATGCCCGTGTACGTCCACAACAACGCATCCGTCATCGCCGCCAGCGCCTACCACTACGGAGACGCGCTGGAAGTCGACTCGCTGTTGACCGTCCTCGTCCGAAGCGGCGTGGGCGCCGCGCTCATCACCCACGGCGATATCTTTCTCAACGGAACCGCAACCGTCCTCGAGCTCGGCCAAACGACCCTCTCGCCGGAGTCGGTGGAGCGCGTGGCACAGGACAGCGACTCCCTCGAACAAATGGTCGCCGAGCGCCCCATGCTGGAGCGGCTGCAGCAGCACTACACCGTCCAGAGCTGGGAGGAAGCCGACCAGCGCCTGACCGCCGTAGAAGTCTCCAGCGCCCTGTACCGCGAACGCCTCGCCATCGGCGCCGCGATCCGCAACCTGCACCACCTGTTCCACCCCGAAGCCGTACTGCTGGTCACGCGTTTCGGCGTCCTCTCGAGCGTGCTCGGCGACGCCATCCGCGCCGCGCTGCCCGAACGCACCGTGATCGCCCGCGTCTACGACCCCGTCCAGGCGTGCTACGGCGCCACCGACATCGTGTTCCGCCGCTTCTTCGCCGGCACCCGCGAGTAACACCGCGCGGTCACCCCCGTCACGGTCACACCCGCCACGGTCATACCCGCCACGGTCACACCCGCCACGCCGCGCGAAATCGCGATTTCCAGCCTCCGCGCGGCGCGCTCGTCGTCGGCACCTGTCTGCGCTCCTTGGCGGTGGGGTGCACAACCTTGAAACCGGCCTCCGAAAGGTGTGCCACGAAGGGTGAACAACTTGCCAAGGGCGGTTTTGGTTTTTCGTGGCTTCCGACCGACCGTCCTTTCCGATGTCTCTTGCGGCGGGAGCTCCGCGGCGGACACTCAATGCGGGCGTTTCGCAGGATCCCTTCGCGTACACCCAAAGAAATGGACGCGTCTCGGGGAAGCCGTGTTCTTCGAAAGATGAACACCTTGCCACACACAGAATGCGGTTGCCGGGATCGGGTGCGGTGTCTTCGCCAAGCGGCGGTGCCTCGTCCGCCGTGTGTTTGGGCGATGACGATTTCGAGTCGGGAGCTTCGGCGCAGTCGGTCGGGTCTCCGGCGCCGGGCGACGCGACGGCGACGCGGTCGGATCTGTCGGCGGTTGAGTTTTTCGGGCGCATGTCGCCGCGGGAGCGGGCTGGTGCGTTTTTTGGGAGTGGCGCCCGGCGCGGCCCGAGGGACATCGATGGGCGTGCGCGCCGGGGGCACCGATTCGTCCGCGTGTGTTCCAACCGTGGCCTCGGCGTCCGACCCGGCCTCACTGATCCGACGTTGTCGGCTGCCGCGGGTCGGGGCTGTCGCCGACTACCGCGCGATCGCGCCCATCAGGCGGCCGACACGGTGCAGGAGCTCTCCGCGGTGTCCTTCCACGATACACACGTGGTGCGGCATGCCGCGCTGCACCTGGTCTTCGAACCAGTCGCGGATGTCGACGTCGTCGGTGCGGAAGATGCCGTTGGTCGCCATGAGGTCGCGCTCGGGCGTGACGGTTTCGCCTTCGAGGATACACATGTGGTATTCGCCCTCGAATCGCCAGATTCGAAAGAGGGTGGCGTCCATGCCGCCGCGGATGGTGGACTGCACGACGGTGGGGAGCTTGTTGTTGAACTGGACGGAGAGTTCCGGCGCCCCGGGGCCGTCCGCCGGGGCCATCTGAAACGGTGCGGCGCCGGTGTGCCAGATGGTGATCGTGTCGGCGTCGTGGTGGAGCCAGTCCGAGAGGTACACGGGGCCGATGCCGGCGCTTTCGACGATGCGACCGCAGAGTGCGCCGTCGACGTCGCCTTCCATCGCCACGGGGAATCCTTCGGAGACGAGGCGCGCCAGGGCGAGGTAGGGCCAGTGTCCGAGTTCGCTCGGCAGGTCGGGCCAGCAGCGGAACGCGAGGGTGTCGAGGTTGTTCTCGTCGATGATCTCGCGGAAGGCGCGGTAGTAGCGCGCCTGGACGGTGAGCGGGTCGGCGTCGGGTCCATCGGTGGCGGTGGGGTCTGCGGCGGCGCCGGTGGCCGCCGGGAGTCCGGCCTCCTGTGCGTCGACGGACCAGTTCAATCCCAGGGCGGCGAACGCGGCGATCTCATCGCGAAGGTCCTCGGCGCTGTACCCGCGCACGCGCTGGATGAGCTCGACGGGACTCAGGTGGTAGAGCTGTGAGCCGAGGGCGGCGTCGATAAACACGGGATCGGCGTGAAAATCGACAAACCCCGGTGCGTGGGAGCCGATGAGCCCCAGAATCCGGCCCTGCACGGCGTCGACGGCGTGGATCGCCCGGATCGATCGATCGATCTGACCTACGGTGTCGGTGCCGTCCGGGGCACCGTAGACGATTTCCAGGGGATGACCGAGGTGTCGGAGGGTGGCGCTCATGGCGTGGGTGCCCACGAGGGAGTTGGCGCTGATCATGCGGCCGGTCGGTTTTTCCGGGGTCGCCCACATGAGCACGGCTCCCGGCCACAGCCGCGAGAGCAGGGGTGCCAGACGGCCGTCGGAGATCGTCGGCTGCACGACCACGATCACGGTCACGCCGGCGAGGCGGCACGCTTCCACTGCTTCCCGCAGGGTCTGCTCGTCGGCGATGTTCTCCGACGGGACGGTGACCGGGTAGGGCAGCGCCTCGAGCGTCTCGAGGATGCGCGCCCTGGTTGCGGCGCCCCACTCGGGGTCGAATCCGGCGCGCTTGCGCCCCATGATAAGCAGTCCGATCTGCGGGGTCTGAATGATGCCGGCGTTGCGCGCCGCCGGGGTGATGTCGATCGCCATGTGTTCGCCTTTCCGGTGAATAGTTATTTTCAGAAACTAACTAATAGTACACGCCACCGGATCGGGCGTAAAGGGCGAATTAGTGGACGCCCCCGTACGACACGTGTTTCGTCTCCATGAACGCCTGCATGCCTTCCATGCCGAGCTCCCGGCCGATACCGCTTTCCTTGACACCGCCGAAGGGGGCGTTGCTGGTGGAGGGCACTGCGTCGTTGATGCCCACGGTGCCGGCCTCGAGCTGTTCGGCGAGGCGCCAGCTGCGGTTGAGGTTGGTGGTGTAGGCGTACGCCGCGAGTCCGTAGCGGCTGTCGTTGGCCTTGCGAATCACTTCGTCTTCGGTGTCGAAGGCGACGACGGGCGCCACCGGCGCAAACGTCTCCTCACGCATGCACGCGGCGTCGTCCGGAACGTCGGCGATGACGGTGGGCTCCAGGTAGAAGCCCGCCGCCGGGGTTCCATCGGCACCGGTCGGCTGCACCGCTTTTCCGCCGCAGACGATCCGACCGCCGGCGGCGACCGCGTTTTCCACGTGCGAGAGCGCCTGGTCCAGCCCCTGGCGGTTGACGATCGCGCCGATCTCCACCTCGTCGTCCATGCCGTAGCCGACTTTGAGTTCACCGGCGCGTTTGGCAAAGCGCGTGAGGAACTCCTCGTACACCGGCCGCTCCACGTAGATCCGGTTGCAGGCGATGCAGGATTGTCCGGTGTTGCGGAACTTGGTGATGATCGCGCCTTCCACCGCCAGATCCAGGTCGGCGTCGGCGAATACGATCACCGGCGCGTGTCCCCCCAGCTCGAGCGAGAGGTCGGTGACCGTTTTGGCGGACTTGCGGATGAGCTCCTTGCCCACCTCGGTGGAGCCGGTGAAGCTCACTTTTCGCACCGTGGGGTTTTCCATGAACTCATCCACGATCGGCTCGCCGGGTCCGGTGATCATCTGAAAGACGCCCTGCGGAATGCCCGCTTCTTCCATGCACTCGGCGAGCTGCACCGCGCACAGCGGGGTCTGCCGAGCCGGTCGCAGGATGGTGGTGCACCCGGCCGCCAGCGCCGGTGCCGCCTTCCGTACCGACAGTACCAGCGGGAAGTTCCACGGCGCCACGAGACCAACCACGCCCACCGGCTGTTGCAGGATCACGTGGCGCTTGCCGTCCGCCTGTTGCGGGACGATCCGCCCGTATCCGCGACGGGCTTCCTCCGCAAACCAGCGCAAATGGTCGATGGCGACGTTGACCTCGCCGCGGCTCTGCCCGATCGGCTTGCCGTTCTCCTCGGTGACCGTGCGGGCGATCTCCTCACTCCTGCGCCCCAGCGCCGCCGCCGCAGCGAGCAGGTAGTCGGCGCGCTGTATTCCGGTGAGCGCCCGCCACGAGGGAAACGCGGCGGCGGCGGCGTCCACCGCCCTGCGGGCCACATCCCGTCCTGCGGAGGCGACGGTGGCGATCGGTTCCCCGGTACCGGGATTCACAACCTCAAAGGTGTCGCCGGTTTCGATCCACTGTCCGTCCACGTAGAGTTTTTTGGTCTGCATGCTGCGTCTCCTGTTTGGGTGTTACTGCGGTACCTGGTCCCACGCCTTGAGGAACATGTCGATGCCCTGGTCGGTGAGGGGGTGCTCGTACAGCTGCATAAGAATGTCGAACGCCATGGTCACGACATCGGCGCCGGTGAGGGCGGCCTCCAGTACGTGCATCGGGTGCCGCACCGCCGCTACAAGCAGCTGGGTGTCGAAGCCGTAGTTGTCGTAGATCACGCGAATCTGCCGCGCCAGTTCCTGCCCTTCGTGGGCGATACTGTCCAATCGTCCCACAAAGGGACTGATGTAGGTGGCGCCGGCCTTGGCGGCCAGCAGCGCCTGGGTGGGGGAATAGGCCACGGTGACGTTGGTGCGTATCCCCTCATCGCTGAGGCGCCGTACCGCGATCAGTCCCTCCCGGGTGACCGGCACCTTCACCACGACGTTGTCGGCGATCGCGGCCAGTTTGCGGCCTTCCTCGACGATCGCGTCCGCTTCGAGAGAGATCGCCTCGAGGCTGACGGGGCCGTCACATATCGCACAGATGCGGGGATAGAGTTCCGCCGGTCGCGCGCCGGTCCTGGCTACGTGGGCCGGGTTGGTGGTGACGCCATCGAGCATGCCGAGGCGCTTCACCTCTTCTATCTGCGCGATATCCGCCGTATCGAGAAAGATCTTCATATGGAGCTCGATTGTAAGGGGCGGGGTCTGCCGCTGCAAGCTTTTCATTGACAGCGGGTCATTCCCGTGTTTTAGTTATTTTAAGAAAGAAAATAAAGGAGGCACCATGAAACGGACGCTATCAGGTCTGATGATGGTCACGTTGATGCTGCTGCTGGCGCTGCCGGTTTTTGCATCGGGTCAGCAGGAGCAGGGACAGGGGGAGATCGTGCTGAACTTCCCGACGTTCTGGGTTGGTCAGGACTCCAAGGCGGAGCCGCTTGCCCAGCTGGTTGAGGAGTTCAACACGCAGCACGCCGGTGATATCCGCGTGGTGATCGAGCCCAACCCCGATACCGATGGCTACCGCGACAAGCTGAACACGCAGCTCGCCACCGGTCAGGCTCCCGACATCTTCGTGTTCAACCCCGATCCGACCACGTTTCAGTATTACGACAGTGAGCTGCTGTTCGACTTCACCGACTACATGGACGACACGTGGGCGGCGGACTTCCAGCAGAGCTACCTGAACGAGAGTACTCGCGACGGTCGTCTGAAGACGATCCCCTACGAGATCGGTATCACCCCGATCTGGTACAACATGGACCTGCTGAACTCCGTCGGCTGGGACGCTCCTCCGGCGACGATGGACGAGTTCTGGCAGATGGCCGACGATCTGAAGGCTGCGGACATCGTGCCCACCAGCCAGATGACCGGTGGCTCCAACGCCTGGACCAGCATGCTGTGGTACAGCCACATCATGGCCAGCCTCGGAGGACCCGACGTGTGGGACCGCCCCCTCGGTGATCCGATCTACGTGCAGGCCGCCGAAATCCTCGGTCGCATGTTCGCCGACGGCAACACGACCCGCGACGCGGTCGGTGGTGACGCCGGTGTGTCCGGTGGTCACTACATGGCCGGCGACACCGCGGCGTTCATCAACGGCCCGTGGTACATCGGACGCATCCGCAGCGACGCTCCGGACGTTCACGCCGCCACCGCCCTGGCAGCGGCCCCGCAGGCCGGTGAATACGGTGGCGCGCAGATCGGCTTCCTGCTGTCCAACCTGGCGGCGGGCAACACCGACGACCCGGCCAAGGCCGAGGCGATCGTGACCTTCATGAAGTTCATGACCGACCCCGCCAACGTGCAGCAGGTGAGCGAGGCCGCCGGTTCGCTGTTCGCGGTCAAGCACGAGCTCGGTTCCGGAGCCGACCCGCTGCAGCGTGAGTTTGTTCGCGCCGCCAACGACGCCACCTTTGTTGTGGGCCACTTCCAGAGCCAGTATCCTGTGAGCGTTGTGAGCGAGTTCGGCCAGGCGCTGTCGGCGCTGGCGCTCGGCGCGACCGATGCGGAAGGCTTTGTGCAGATGCTGGTAGATGCCAACAACTGATTCAGTTGACGGCGTCGATCACGAGTGATTGACCGGGCGCCGTCGCCTCGCGGCGGCGGCGCCCTTTTTTGTCCGAATCCGAGGAAACACAAACGATGATAGTGCAGTCCCGCAAGGGCAATCGGCTGGGAATCATCCTGTTCCTGCTGCCGGTTCTGACCCTGTTCACCCTCTATTTCATTTACCCGCTGGGATTCGTGTTCGTTACCAGTACGCTTGACTGGAACGGCATCGGAACCCCGCAGTTCGTCGGACTGCAGAACTTTCTGGACAACTTCCAGACCCGTACGTTCCAGATTTCGGTGCGCAACAACTTCATCTGGTTGTTCGCCCTGGGATTTGTCCAGATCGGTCTGGCGGCGCTGGTGGCGATCCTGCTGGCGCGCAAGCCCCGCGGATGGCGCTTTCTGCGAACCGTGTACTTCCTGCCCAATGTCATCAGCCAGGTGGCGATCGCGATGATGTGGGCGGCCCTCTACAACGCCGAATACGGCGCGATCAACCAGTTCCTGGAGATGATCGGCCTGGAGAACCTGACCCACAACTGGCTCGGCGAGATTTCAACCGCCCTGCCGTCGATCCTGATCCAGCAGGTGCTGTACATCGGCTACTTCATGATCATCATCCTGGCATCGACGATGTCGATCCCCGAGAGCTTCTACGAGGCCGCCGAGATCGACGGCGCCAACGTCCTGCAGCAGGAGATCTTCATCACCCTGCCGATGATCAAGGACATCCTGGTGACGACGATGACCCTGGCGATGGCCTACGGCCTGCGTCACTTCGAGGCCACGTTCCTCCTGACCAACGGCGGGCCGGCGAACAGCACGTCGGTGCTCGGCATTCAGCTCTACAAGGAGCTGAGCGCCCTGGACTACGGCCACGCCAACGCGATCGGTGCCACGCTGGTGATACTGGGAATCCTGATGATCGTCACGATTCGCGCGATCGGCAGCCGCGGTGCCGCGGCCGACCGCATGCAATAGGAGAACCGACGATGGCACGACAGGCAACCGCAGTAGGCAGCAACGACGGTATCGGCTCGGTGGCGGGATCGATTTTCAAGTGGACGGTCCTGACCTTCTTTCTGGTGTTCACCTTCTTCCCCCTCGTGTGGCTGGTGATCAGTTCCTTCAAGACCAATATCGAACTGCAGACGGCACCCTTTGCCCTGCCGCAGGTCTGGCAGTTCGGCAACTACGTGAACGCCGTGCAGGTGGCGGAGCTTCCGCGGCTCTTCCTGAACAGCGTGATCGTTTCCACGTCCTCCACGGCGCTGGCGATGCTGATCACATCCATGGCGGCGTTCGTCTTCTCCCGCGAAAAGTTCCGGGGGCAGCAGTCGCTGCTCAACCTGATTATCGCCGGTGTGCTGGTGCCGATCATCGCGCTCATGGCCCCGTACTTCCGTCTCACCAACGTGCTGGGACTCTACGACAGCCTCTGGGCGCTGATTCTGACCTACACCGCGATCAACATTCCGATCTCGACGTTCCTGATGTACGGCTTCATGAAGTCGATCCCGGCGGAACTCGAGGAGGCGGCGGTGATCGACGGCGCCAGCTTCTACCAGCGCTTCTCGATGGTGATCTTTCCCCTCTCGCGGATCGGACTGGTGACCGCCGGAACGTTCGTGTTCCTCTTCTCGTGGAACGAGTTCATCTACGCGCTCCTGCTCACCTCCAGCGTGCGCTCGCGCACCCTGCAGCTGGGAATCCGTTTCTTCACCAGTCAGTTCTTCACCGACTACACCTCGATGTTTGCGGCGATCGTACTGACGATCATTCCGAGTGTGCTGGTGTACGTGTTCATGCACGAGAAGATCATCAAGGGCCTGACCAGCGGCGCGTTGAAGGGGTAACGATGCACGAACTGTACCAGCAGACGATTCTTCCCGGCGACTCTGTGGCGCTGGTCGAGAGCGATGTGGACCTGTACTGGGAGATCGCCCTGGAGATGTACCAGCGCATCGCCGCCGCCAACCGGCGCGGACAGCGAAGTGTGTTCATCGTCCCGGTGGGGCCCACCTTCCAGTACCGGCGCTTCGTCTCCTTCTGTCGACGCATGCCGCTGGACCTCTCCAGGCTGCACCTGTTCTTCATGGACGAGTATCTGGAACCCGCGGC
>MDTD01179427.1_pt1 | contig 15395 bp, 35 predicted proteins | sample 811221 | NCBI WGS metagenome assembly MDTD01 (sample SAMN05326646, study PRJNA326480) | marine metagenome | isolation source: seawater | place: Pacific Ocean: South West | collected 2011
AGTAACAACACGAAGTGCGCCCTCACCAATACGAGTAACACCACCAAAATCAACATCACGAACAATACGAATAATAGCCATTTCTTATATCTCCAGTTGTTGGGGTCCATCCCCGTCCACATTGATATAATACCATAGTGGCACTAAAAATGCACGTGACAGTACTTTATATTGAAAGAAAAGTTTTAAACAGAAAAGCTTTCGCCGCAGCCACAAGTCCGCTTTGCATTAGGGTTAACAAATCGAAAGCCGGCTTGGAGGTTTTCTTCAACGTAGTCGATCTCAGTGCCTATCAGGTAGAGATAGCTCTTTTTATCGACGTGAATCTCGACACCTTTGGACTCAATAATCTTATCACCCTCTTCCGGGCCGTCAGAAAACTTAAGCGTGTATGAAAAACCAGAGCATCCACCACCTCGTATTCCAGGACGTAGACCAACATGACCAGATTTTTCGATCATCTCTTTTGCTCTCTCTGCTGCTGAATCTGTTAAACTTATCATGTTATTAAGTATCTCTCCAAATATTCTATAGTTTGGCTCACTGCCTGATCGAAACTTTCTGCACAAAATAGTTTCATGTGTTGACTCTGCGTATCGTACGGTGTATTGATGATTTCTTTAATGTCAAATGGTCTTCGCTCAATCGTGCTAATGTTTGTAAGCTCTCCAATCGAAGAAAGAAGACCAGCCCCATACGCTTTAGGCACACCCTTCTCCAGGCACAAACCAAACTCTATCGTATACCAATAAAGCCTCTCTAGATGTACCAGGTGATCATCTGAGCATACCTTTGCTGCCCTACCAAATAACTGGTTAAGCTTGCGGATCGAAGGATCCAGGAAGAACACAGCATGGCCGAATAGCTCATGGATAATATCAGGCTCAGGTGTATATTCAGGTACAGAGTGATGTCTAATATACTGAGTGCATAACATTACACCATCTTCAAGCTGTGACAGGAATCTTCTAGAATCAACAAGACCCTCAACAGGCTCAATGGTAAATCCCACGTCTTTCAGCTTCTTGTTGATTTCTGAGAATTGCGGTGCTCTATGCTCCATGAGAGCAAAACTTCTAAAGGCTTTTCTATACTGCGCACACGCATGATCGAAGTAGAGTGCAGACAGATGCTGATACACATACGACCACACAGCGTCTTCAGCAGGTGTATATACAACATCTTTGACAGGCTCACCTATCTTATGACTTCGTGCTGATAATGCAATATCGTTACGCCTGTTTCTGTACTCCGTGTCAGAAAAACCAGGGTGGTCGTGGTCTATCATAAAAGCTCGTTTCTCAGTACCTTATATTAATTGTACGCGAAAAACCAGCTTTTATACTTTTTAGTCTTGTCTTGAGTATCCGCCGGGCTTAACCTTTTCTCCGACAGGAATCAGAAGTTCTCTAGCAGTTGGGGGTCTTCCTGATGGGCTGCTATCAAGGGCAGCTTCAATCGCTGACTCTGCGTCTGCGTGGTGTCCGGTCTGTTTGTCACTCGATAGAGTGTTGCTATAGCTTCCAAAAACTCTTGCTGTATACTTCCCATCAGGTAGAAGATATACAGTAATTCCTTGATCCGAGGAGCCTCCTGCTTTATACCTGTAAGACTGTGATGCAACAAACCAGCTTCGACTGTCGCCTTCCATCGGTCCGGAGGTTTTGTCTGCAAACTGAGAGATTGTTGGATGAGAAATTTCAGGGAATTCTCCTGGCGTGTTCTCAAGTGCTTCTCGAATAATTCTTCTTAGTTGCTTCTTTGTAACTCTCATCTTTCGTCCTTCAGCTAATTTTGTTAGTTTGTCCCAGTGGGCTCCGGATATTCCGGCTGGGATTCCGCCGGCTGCGATGGATAATGCATTTAGTGCACCTTGATATTTTACCCGTTGCTTTTCAGATGGGCTTGAACTAAGGTTGTGTACCATATCGGCTAGCTTTACTCTCAGTGCAGGCTCGTCTCCAATAAGGGAGACCACATAAGAATGGTAATCACCACCCTTTTCATGCGTTAAGGCATTTACGACTCTTACAACTTCTTCACCTGCAGCTGGGTCACCTATTGACCCTCGAATAAACTCTTCCATCTCCTCAGCTGAGCTAACTGTCGACCCCGGGGCATCTTCAATAGAGTCATGTAACAAAGCTGCAAGCTGAGACACTTTGTCCTGCGGGTAAAGCTTTCTCACAATATTACGTACTTCAGATGGATGAGAGAAATAGTCTTCACCGCTTCTGCGCTTTTGGCCCATATGTGCCATTTGAGCAGTGTGATACACATCACGAAAGTCATCAGATGAGAATCGCTCTTTTATAAGATTCCTAATCTGTTTCCTCGTGATTCTCACTTCTTAAATACCTCTGCATCAGCAACAGCGTCTCTGATTTTGTCAATCAGCTCAATCGCTTTTCTAAGATCCATCGCGATTTCGTTGAGACCGGCGTCCAATAACTTTTGGTCAACCTGATCGCTGAGCTTGTCTAAGTCGCCACCGGCGTCATTGGTAGCTGTCTGGATCATACTAAACCATCCGTCATTTTTTAGCTCAGCAAGTGCTTCAGCGGCAATCTCAGGGTCTAAGCCTGGACGTGGTTGAAATTTTCCGCCGCCTATTGCGCCCATGACGTCAGGAATGTCAGGATTCTCCATAAGTCGCGCGCGCTCTTCGCGAATAATTCTCTGAAGTTGTTTCTTTGTGATTTTCATTCTATTAATGCCCCAATGATGTCATCAAGTGTTCTGCGAATTCTTCTATCGTCACCAAAATCGTTAGGATCCATGCCCATTACTAATCTATATTGGTCAACCCATGCAACAACCGCATCGACGATCTTGCGCTCAGCTTCAGCTAGTGCGGGATTACCTGACCCTCTTTCAGATAAAAGCTTAGCCTTCTCTTCCTTGATGATTCTTCTTAGTTGTCGTTTTGTGATTTTCATAATTATAACTCATTTTTTGCCTCTAGTTCTCGCACTGTGCTGCTCGGGAGGCAGATATTTTTCAATCTTGAATTTAAGAATTGACCTTCCGTTGACAGTGGGGTGGCCATACTCATCCACACCCAGCTCTCTAACCACAGTTCGCTTGTTCTTAAAACGACCGGTTAGTATTACATCACCCACTTCTAAGTCAATTGTTAGAGCTTCGCGGATAATCTGTCTTAATTCTGATTCAGTCACTCTCACCGGTCATCCTAATAATTTTGTATTCAAGATAGTGTTTAATCTTGCCAATGTCCTGTGCCATGACCGCAATCTTTGACTGGACCCACTCAGGTAAGTCATCATCATCATTCAGCATTTCGTGAAGTGTGGCAGCATATTCAGCAACTTTAAAGAGTTGTGACTTTGACATTCTCCCTTCACCTTCACCGTAAGCAAGATCTCTACCCTGCTGGTCGGGTGCGGCGCCTAAATCCAACTCTTCTTTAATAATTCTTCTTAGTTGTCTTTTCGTGATTTTCACTTTAAGCCTCCTTCGACGCCTTGCTCTTCCATCTTTTTTGCAATCTCTCTAAGATAGCTGGGCAGATCGAGTAGCATTTCTTCAAGCTCTTCGAAAAGAGGGTCGAAAGCGACATTAGACTGGCCCACTGTATCTTGCAGGGTTCTATACATCTTGTCAGCTTGATCAGCCATGGATAAAACAGCATCGACACCCGATTGATTAAGGGTCATTTGTTCTTCTTTGATGATTCTTCTAAGGTGTCTCTTAGTGATTTTCATCTTCTTGTTCCTTGTGGTGGAGATTTTCTCCATCTGTTAACTACTCTTCTTAGATCGTCGAGCTGCGCGCCTGCTGGCAGTCCGGCCAGCATACCCATAAGATTATTAACGTCTTCTGGGTCTGGGTCGTCCATCATAAAACTATCCATAATAGAATTAGCTGCTCCCTCAAAGTCTCTTCTCTTAACAGCATCGAAAGCTAAGTCTTCAAACTTAGGCTTCGAAGGATCGCCGTGAACGTGACCCATAATTCCGCCAAAAGACTCTTTGATGGATTCTCTAATAATTCTTCTTAGTTGTCTCTTTGTGATTTTCATTTTACATCTCATATTCTTGGTAGTCTTTCATTGCCTGAAAAGCGTCTTGGCCTTCCATCCAATTGCCTACCAGGTAATCAAGCAGTGCCTGTGGGTCGACACCCATCTCTTCTGTTAATTGTCCCAAGATGACAAGAGCACCGTTTCGGTTTTCGTTGAGGAGCTTCTGCTTCTCTTCTTTGATGATTCGTCTTAGTTGTCGTTTTGAGATTTTCATTGTTAGTATCTCCTTCTAGAACCACCGTAACGATCTGGCTCGTCGTATAAGTCGGTGGGGTCATTTAATTCTTCTATAATCTCTTCTACATACTCTGACATCCAGCTGGGGCCAAACATACCCATGTCTAGACCAGCTTGCAGATCCATCTCATCATACATTGTACTTAACTTTTCACCGGCAGCGCGGGGATCAATACCATCTTGGTATAATTCCTTAACGTCTGCTGCCATCTGATCGTAGCCGCCTTCTTTCAGTACTCTCCTGTACTCTTCTTTAATGATTCTTCTAAGTTGACGTTTAGTGATTTTCATTCTTCTACTCTCTAGTTGTGTTGTATCAATATAGTCACCATCAGCATGACGCTTAACACCTGTGACATCTCCAATAATATCTTCAATGTCTTCATCCGGTAGGCTTATCTCGTTATCTTCAAGATCTTCAAGTGCATCTTCAATAGGCTCAGCCCCTGCAGCACCGCCTTCGTCACTGAGCACTGACATCACAACATCTTCAATCGCGTCGTCAGTCACTGTGGCAATTTCTTCTTTAATAATCTGTCTAAGTTGTCTTCTTGTGACTTTCATTGTTGTATCCTCAATGCTGCGGAAAGTGTCCAGAAGATTGCAGAATCAGGACCCCAAGGAGCTCCCGAATTTCTAGCGTCTTGTTTTCCATCACTAATGTCTTCTGGCATATAAGTGTCAGCGATCTCTCGAATCAGATTGTTGATTGCTTCGTGTGCAGCATTGTAAGCTTCTGATCTAGATCCTGAAATTCTTCCCGGAATACGAGATTCTTCTATCCGTTGTTTCTCTTCCTTGATAATTCTTCGCAACTGGTTCTTAGTGATTCTCATTTTAGTATACTCTTCCCTGAGCCCCGACAAGCTCTAAAATCTCGTTAGGGTCCATGTCTTCAGCGACCAACGACGAATCCTGGACTGCAGTAACAAAGCTAGTCGGGTCTCTCTCAGCTAACGCTTTGGGGCTGATTGAAATATCCATGTCACGGAAGTCTTGAAACCCTAAGTCGTATGCAATGTTGTCTAGATCAAGCACTCCGATATCTAACTCAGCAGCGAACTGGCTCCAGTTAGAGCTTCTGGGTGGTGCATTATTGCCGTATGCTGTGTTTGGTCTATACTCGTTGAGAGCTCGCTGAACTTCTTCTTTTATGATTTGTTTGAGTTGGTGCTCTGTGACTTTCACTTCCATTCTCCGTTGCGACTTGCTACCAGCTGGCCGACGGCCCATGCCTTGCTGCTGGGGTAGCCGATCGTATTCTATCCATTCATCAGGTATTGAGTCAGCGTTATTCTGTACAGCTGCTATCATCTCATCATTCCAGCCTGGCTCGTTTTGCGCATCATGCTGTTCCCACCATTCTGCGTCTTGCGCCTCCATAGACTTTGCATACTCATCGAGCTCATCAATCAGTGCTTGGATATCGTCGACAGACATTTTTGTCGTGTCAACCCATCGAGGCCGAATGTTGTGCAATTCTTTATAATAGTCTGAGTAAGTCTGGGAAAGAACGGACTTCGCGAGATCTTCGCCTGTGCGAACGCCCATCCTTTCCCAGAACTCTTGGTCAGTTACGAGGCCAGCCCCTGTCTGGTCGTTAATTTTCTCTGCTTCCTCTTGTGCGGTTGCAGCGAATTGTTCAATTAGTATGACATCAGACAAGGACTTCATCTTAACCTTCCTTTTTGCTCAGCTTTTCTCTAAGGGCTTTGAGCTTATCCATAACCCAGCTGTAAGAGCCCTTGACAAGACCAGTAGCCCTGTCCCATACAACTTTAACTTTCCCGAGGCACCATCGCCACGCCCCGACGACCCAGCCCTTGGCTGTGTCCCAAATGTCGGAAACAACTTCAACAACCTGATCCCAGGCAAGATCCAAAATATCAACAACAAGCTTAAGAGGTGCGCTTAGCACACGAAGCAGAGGATGACGATCTCGTCTAAGCATCAACCAGGCTAGTAGAACACCAACCAGCAAGCCTTCTAACCGAGGGTAATCGGTGTGAAGAACCCACAGGATGCTACCTGCCCACACGGCTACCGCACTTAGAACATCCCAAGAGCCGGCTACGATACCACTAACTAATCCCCATACTGAAACTGCAACTTCGTGAAGCCCAAGAAGTACTTCTTCCATTTGCTATCTCCTTTTGTCCAAAAAATCAGGACGAAGTGGATGATGTGATATGTCTGTCATCCGGTCAGACATGACTATGCCTCTTCGACGTAGTCATTCGTATAAATTGTCCACCCATCATGGTCTTGGTCAACTTCCCAGTTGACACCGGGAGGAAGGCTGTATCGCTCGGCCTCTTCTTGCGTTAGAGCGATGATCTTCTGGCCGGTATTGTCTGTGTCAACAACAAGCCCCTTCTTTGCTGCCCAAGCCTCAGGTGATATAGCAGCCGAAGCCGCACCAGCGATTCTTTCGTTTGAACCGGCAATTGCCTCGGGCAAAAGCTGCCCGGTGCGCTTCATCTGTGTCCAATTATCTGCAATGGCTTCGACTTCAGACGCGCTAACCCCTGCAGGTGTAGCAGCTAACATGTCAATGAGCGCGTCTTCTTCCTCGGGGAAAATATCATCTATCATGTAGCTGTCCATGATGGAGTTAGCTGCTCTACGATAGTCTGATTTTCTCATCGCGTCCATTACTAAGTCTAGAAATTTCGGCTTGCTAGGGTCACCATGCACATGACCCTGGATTGCCTCTCTAATTAAATACCTAAGTTGTCTTTTAGTGATTTTCATCGTAACCTCTCGTCGTTCTCAATCATATCAGCAACGTCTCTAAGGGCCATCGCTACACTCTGTACTAATTCTGGTGAGGGGCCAAATGCATTAGCCATCTCTTCAAATATCATCAGCGCCTGCTCTTCAGCTTCATCATAAAAACGAGGATCAGCTGGCTGTCCTGCGACTTCTCTAATAATTCTTTTCAGTTGTCTTTTTGTGATTTTCATAGTGCTATTGGCTCCATCATGCTAGCCAACCCATCTTCCAATCCGGCGTCGAGCATATCCTTCAAATGGTCTACAACTGCTTGTGCCGTTGACCTCTCGCATCCTGCACCAACAGTCTGCATGATTACCTGAAGTGCCATGTCAACCATGTCAGGGTTTTGATCTAAAAAGTTCCTTGTCGCTTGATAGTCTTCTGGGACTGGGACATCGGCTGCCGGTTTCTCCAGCGGAGGTGCCGCCATTTCAGGAGCAGCCAGATCGGCATCAGGTATGTCTACGACTGGCGGTGCTGGGGGTAACTCATCGTCTTTTGGTAAGCCACAGGCTTCTCTTATAAGTCGATGCAATTGTCTCTTGGTGATTCTCATTATAGACTCCACTATACAGTAACACGTCTGTTGTTAAATATGCTGCGCATGAGTCTATTTACTTTGTTCTGTTTCATCATTAACAGCAGTCCCCCTGCTCAGGCGCCACGAATGCTCTACAATAGACGCAGAGACATTTTCCCACACAGCGCCGTTTAGCAATACATGATAGCACCACTGGCCATTTACCCAAACAACATCGACTATCAAAGCCTTAGATGGTGAGCTGTCCAAAAGTATATGTGGTCGTGTCGGATGTATATTTTCGATCAGATCTCCCTCTAGAAAAGCAGGCATATCAAGCCCTGCAATTTCTCGATCGGGAATCATTCTGTCAATGTAGTGGGCTAAGCCCTTGAGCACTGTTCTTAACATCAAGGCAATAATACTGCGCTCGATAAAAAATGTTCTCTACTCGTTACAAAATACGATCATCTTGTCACTCATTCTAGACTTTCTAACTCCGACTCGAGTACCCTCAGTCAAAGTGTGGTGACATCTGATCTGGCGTGTCTTTACATCGATGTAGTGAAGTTCACCTGCAGGCGTCTCGTATTCGACAAGTGCAAGATCTCCGTGTATCTGATCTACAATACCAAGCATTACGATTACGGTTAGTAATACTGACTTCATTTTTTCCTCACAAAAAAAGAGGGGCGAAGGGTTTTGACGCCCTCCGCCCCGGAAACAACGAGAGAAGACCCCTCAGCCCTCGTTCTTTCCTAAGTCTACCTTAATATAGTACGGGTCGAACTCAATGTATTCAACGGGTACAAAATCTGTCTGAATATTTTCAACTTCTTGTGGAGGTATAACAATCTGCTCCTCAGCCTTGACTTCCTTATCTGAGCTTACACCGGCCACGCCACAAATTAGTACCACGGCAGTAGTGATTGCAAAATACTTCATTTTCATTTCCTATAGCTTAAGTGAATAGTACGCTGAATTACGCGTATGTATCAATGTTGTTGCCAATGTTTTCTGATGGCTGAACTCTTTTGCGGGGACTCTTTTCTTTCTGCTCCTTTTCAATAACAACAGCAATATCTTCGTACCTGTGAACAGGAGGTTGATAATACATCGCAACAGCGAGGCTGGTTGTGTAAGGGTCTGGAATAGAAATCTTCATGTCACCTTCATAATACAAAAAAAGAGGCACCTGTAAACCCGTGCCTCCCTGCGGTTGATACCTTACTCAGACTCATTGGTCACAGCAGAATTGGTGGTCGTAGTAGACTCCTCTTCCGTCTGTGCGCTAGACTCTGTATTGGTATTCTCGCTGTTGTCAGTCGAAACTGTGGCCTTGACGGCCTCAGGTGCAGCAGTGCTTTCGGTTGCTGTAGTTGAAGTCGTGGTAGACTCACTGTTGGCAACTGTCTCACTTCCTGACGTCTGCGTATAAACAACACCGGCAACTAGCAAAATGATAGCCGCGGCTCCAATAGCGATGTTTCGCTTACTCATCTTCAGATCCTCCATCTAGATCATCGGCAGTATCACTGCCCTCTTCATCACTGGCACCTGCGTCAGCAGCACCAGAATCCACCACTGCACTATCAGGTGCAGCAGTATCCTCAGAATCATCACCACATGCGGTGAAACTGAGAACGATTACAGACATAAGTGTCATCCAAAAGTACTTCATCAATTCCTCTTTTAAGTTGATAAAATTAGGCACCTGTAGCCCCGTGCCTTTCCTGCGGGAATCATAGTATAAAATGTGAAGCGTATATGTATAAGCTTCACGCTCATTAATACAAAAAAAAGAAGCCCCGCATTCCAGGGCTTCTTCATTCTCATGACCTCCAAGCCTTTTGAGCCTGTCCCCTCGTGAGGGTTAGGAGTGAACACACCGGCAAGTAACACCGTTCACGAGCTTTCTCCCTGTTCTCGACCTTTCGACCACGGAACAGCACGCAATACTGCCATCAACATTCTGAGCTCCTTTGAGTAAGCTGTACACTTCCCCTCGCGGTTGCCCGTCATATTTTCTACCCTTGGGAGATAGTCCACATGACCCCTTTCGGGACGACGACCCTGTTGCCAGTTTCGCCAGAGAGACTTCTGCCAATAGCAGTCAAATTCTAGAGGTTTTTAACCCCCCTTCCCAAGACCTTTCAGTCTTAGATTGCCCTTATCCCGTTTCCACGATGAATTTGCAAGTCCGTGGATATCTTTGGCAGCACTCCTCTAGTGGTATAGAGACTCATGCCTTAGATCACTGAGCGTTTTTCAGAGGTACCACCCTCCTTAACTCGCTCCTCCTCTTAGTTGGGCGGCATGTCATAAGAATGACACCTTCCCAAGCGGAGTTTTCTCTATCACTTAGCTTTCGCTTCGCGTCCAGGAACCAGTAACTTTACCTGGATTTGTTAACCCGAGAACGTGGGTTGTTAGTTTTCAAAGAACTATAGAAGTATATCCCTTCTACTTCTGTTGTACAAAATTATATAGCTTTTCTGCTACAACTAGTACATCTTCAGTTGCATAGGGATTGACCGGCTGTCGGGTCCCTTCCGGCTTCAGATGCTCGTTCTCAAACTGGCGAGCATTTCGACTCTCCAAAATACCAATTGCCATACCGAGCAAATCTGTGCGGAGCTCGTAACCGCTCTTATTCTTGTCACCCATTTTATTTCTCCTTTGTGTGTGTGTGTTAATGGGTTGTAGCCTTAGCTACTGGCCAACATTGGCCATGTGCTGATCAATATTAACCAGCTCAATTTCAAAGTTTAAGTTTTTCCCTGCCAGCGGGTGATTCATGTCCAGTGTTACGGTAAACTGATCCTGCGACGAAATTGTTGCGGTCATTGAAGACCCATCTGGGTTCGTGCCCTGAACCTGCTGGCCCTCTTCAAACGGGAAGTCTGGCGGGAACGCTGTCTTTGGCACAACTTGAGTCGCCTCAGTGTTGCGTGGGCCGTATGCATTGGCTGGGTCGATGTTTACCGTCTTTGTAGATCCCTGGACCATACCGACGACAGCATTGTCAAACCCTGGAATTACCTGACCTGTTCCAACCTGAAACACAAGAGGCTCTCCTCGATTGTGCGAGTTATCAAACTCAGTTCCATCATCGAGCGTGCCCTTGTAGTGGACGCTTACGGTATCTCCTCTGTTAGCGACTGTATTTTCCATTATGATTGTTTCTCTCTTTTGTAAAAGTAGAGGCACCTGTAACCCCGTGCCTCCCTGCGGTTAAAGCTAAACGTTACTCAGTAACAAGAGTCTCGTTAAGGAAAGATTGCAGAGCCTGAGCTTCCTTCACAGTCATAGTCAGGGACGACGTGCCGCCTGAGTAGTAGCTATCAGACGAATTGGTCGCGATAGTAACAGTGTTCGATCCTGCCTTCTTGGCAGTGAAGTTTCGGTTTACGGTAAAATTGAAGCGCTTGGTGCTCTTAGTCTTGCTATAATTGCTCATATTGAAGTGTTCTCCTTGAACGGTTAGTAATGAACGCCTGTTTTGACGTTAGTAGAAATATACTACTCGTCAGTCCAATGTTCAAGCTGTTTTAGCTTTTTCTGCAATAAAAACACGATGCCTGAGGTCTGACGTTGAGTACCCGTGATCACGACTATTGAAGACCACTCGAATAGGCAAGTCATGCCCAGTGTATTTCTTGCCTTTCCAGTCAGCACCGACGATTCGGACGTCGATATCAAGTGTCTTGAGCAGTGCATACAAATCAGCCTCAGTGTCGTAATGAACTATCTCGTCAACGTGTCTGATGGCAGAAAGCATTATTTCTCGCTCTTCGTACGCCTGTACAGGCTTATTCTTGTCAGGTCTATCTACGCTTGGGTCCCTTTGCAGCCCTACAATTAAGTGGTCGCAGTGGTCTTTGCATTCTTTCAGCATTAATGCATGACCAGCATGAAGAAGGTCAAATGCGCCGCATGTGAAACCTATAGTCTTGTTTTCCATGCATCAAGTATACGCGCGGATGATGCGCTTGGTTAATACTTTGTCAACAATGCGCTACAGGGGCTAGCTCATCTTCGACAATTGTCTCGATCTCACCGTCAGACCAAAGAACTGTGTGATATGCCGGGTTGACTGCAGTGTCTATGTCTGCCTTGATGATAATGCCAACCCGGGGAATCATGTCTTCGTTTTCGTAATCAGGCACCAGGCCTAAAACAAGGTCCCCGTCACAGAAAGACGAAAAGCTGTCTGTCTGTGAATAGAGAGGGTTGAGAGGCGGCACATACTTTGCGTCATCGAAGTCGCTTTTTTCTCTTTTTCGTGTTCTGCTCACTTAGCCATCTCTCAATTAATTGTTCAATGTATTCTTTGCAGCTGCCGCATCCTGTTGTAGCTTCAGTCATCCAAATCACATCAGCCATTTCTAGCGATTCGTCAGCTGCGCTTAGGGCTTCGTCCAAGTCATCTTGCGTAACACCTTTGCATAGACATACAATCATTAACACCTCTTTGCTTTTATATCACACCCAAATACTTGGAACTCACAACCGTCTATCAATAAAGTATACACAGTCAGATCGTTTCGTATTAGTCGATGCGTAGGTGGAGCTTCTTCTTTGCGCGTCATGAGATAGGTCAAGACGTAGTCAGGAACACCCACCACACCAACAACTATTCCAACTGTTCCGTCTGGTACTAAGACTTCTCTTCCGTGAAAGTCGTTAGAGGACGGGAACGTACGCAAGTCTATTTTTTCGAAAAGTCGTATCCAACCTTTCCTTTCACACCAGTACGTCACAAACTCAAGATCATGTTTTTGTGACTTATCAATCTCAACTTTGACCAGGCTGCCAACTGTATGAGAAGGTTTGTACTCCACATCTCGCATATCACAACTAAGTATGCTCAGATGTGTTAACAGAGTGGCCAGATTGAACACTGGGATGATCGAAATGACTTGCCTTAGTATATACTCATTGTGCAGCCTAAGTCATACAGACAACACACAGAGTTAAACAGCGTCGCCAATATCATGGATGTGTTCAGTGTCGAATGGGTCAATATATTTTGCGCTAGTGCCACCGATGTACGTCTTTCTTGCTCGGCAGAAAGTGCGTGTGTACATAGCATGCTCTCCTGGAATAAGAGCAACTACACTCTTACCCGGATGTTGCTGCTCTACTTCGACTTTCGCAGTGTCACTCTCAATTGATGCACTTACATTGATAGCAGTGATGTGGCTGCCCTCAGAAACAATCGCTGTCCATGGTCGTTGCTTTGTCATTATGGCCTCGGGTCTCCTGGTTGTGTGGGGATAGCAGCAGCTTTTGCAGCTTGACGCTGTTTAGCTGCCACATTATTAGCTTGATTGCGTATCTTAAGAGAGAGAGTTTCTTCACCTAAGTCTTGCAAGATATCAGCAGCTGCGTGGAGCGATTGCATCGCAGCAGTTAACATGTCTACACGCATCTCTTTGTTCATTGTGACTCCTTAGTTTTCAATAGTCAATGTTCCTGCGTTAGTTGGTACAGATGCCGTCCAACCTGAAAGGAATGGTGCAGCTGAAAGAAGATCGTCAACAGACACATTTACAGTGGCACTCAGTGTGCAGAATCCGCGCTTGTGATCGTACTTCTCCGTGCTATACTCAACAAGATCTACATCGTAAAAGTTGTCGTTGATAGCTTCCGTGATGTACTCAGAAAAAGCGAAGCTTCCTCGCTCGTAGTCGTCCAGCAAACCTTCGTCTCGGAGGCTTTCCAGTACAGGCCCACCCCACTGAGTTGATGCGTTCAGACCCGGTGTCGAAATAAGCTCCGCGAAGCTACTAACAACATCGGTCTCAGCTAGCGCTGTCTCCACTTCTGTCTCATTGTGCACAAAGACGTCAGTCCCTTCGGAGTACTCCAGTGCTACAGTTGTGTCTCCCTCTAGATTGAGGCTCTTAATCTTCTGAATGATTGACATGACTTTCTCCTTGTATCATGTTTTAGTTGAAATGGTGAGCCGTCCGAGACTCGAACTCGGAACCTGCGGATTAAAAGTCCGATGCTCTACCGGTTGAGCTAACGGCCCACATGTGGCTGGATTCGAACCAGCAACCTTCCGGGTAACAACCGGATGTCCTTGCCTATAGGGCCTCACCCCAGCGTATATGGCTCCCCGAGCAGGACTCGAACCTACGACCCGGTGGTTAACAGCCACCTGCTCTACCAACTGAGCTATCGGGGAATGACATATCATGCTACAGTACAAACACTGCGAAGGCAAACAGAGCTGCCGAAACAAGCCCTAGAATCTTGAAAAATCTAATGTCTGACTCGTCAAAATACTTCTTCACTCTAAGTTCTCCAATTGTGCCCAGTTGCCGTCTTCGTCTGTGTAGGACACTTTGCTTATCCCTGATTCTATGATGAAGCGCATGCAATGTTCACAGGGTTTTGCCATTGCAAGGCCACTTTTTACGAAGCGCATGACTTCTAGTTCGTCGCCCGGCTCTGCAAACCTGAGAACATTCATCTCAGCATGCATGTGTGCAGCCCAGGTTCCATCTTTGTATTGTCGCTTGAAGCGTGGGTGAGTCTTGTCGGTGTTTTCACCGATTTTCACGACCTTACCCTTTCGCCTCAAAACAGCAGCAAGATGATAAGCGCGACCATTATTAGTCGCCAGTTCTTTAGCACGATAGTACACTTGGCATGATGCCTTACTCCTTTGCCTCTTTATGGTCGGGATGGAGGGATTCGAACCCCCGACCCTCTGGTCCCAAACCAGATGCGCTACCAGGCTGCGCTACACCCCGAAACATGGCGGAGAGGGTGGGATTCGAACCCACGGTAGCTCTCGCTACGCTGGTTTTCAAGACCAGTGCCTTAAGCCGCTCGGCCACCTCTCCGTAGTTTAGTTCTTCGTTAGCCACTTTACTGCATCTTCCAGCGCCGCTAGAGCACCTTCGTCATTCATCCTGTGGCATTCTCCCACCTCTATCAGCGTAGCACCGAACTCTTTCACCAGGTGGTAGCTGTCTTTGATTAGGACGATGTCGTCTTTCTTCGAGTGAAGAATCATTGCGTCTTTTCGACACTCAGCCTTTTCAGTGTGCTTGAAGTGGTTCCAAGCCGGAGCTATCAGAACAGTCTTCGCGCTGTGAGTGTCTAAGCTCATAGCAACCGCGCCGCCGCGGCTCGATCCAACGATCACGTCAGGCTCTTCTTTGTACACAACGTCTTGAGCGATTTTGACCGACTCCTCGAACGACCATTTCGGCAGTGCAGGATTCAAGACTGTGTAGCCCACTTTTTCTAAGTGCTTAGCTTTTGTACCGCCGGGTTTCGATTCCAACCCGTGTAAGAAGAGAACTTTTGTCATTCTTTACTCCTGAAAGTTTGGTAGCCGAGACGGGATTCGAACCCGTAAGCCTCAGAGGCGACAGATTTTAAGTCTGTTGTGTATACCAGTTCCACCACTCGGCCTTATCTACATTGTTATTATACCCAATTCTGACGATATTTACACAGCTTTGCTTGCTGTTTATCAATAAAGTCGAGTGCAGCCCACTTAAGTGTACCCATCCACTCCTGACGGTCGTACGGGTACTGCTTAATGGGATCGTGTGCATCCTTAAGCTGCAGCTGCCCTTTGCCAAGTGCCTGAATATGTAGGTTGTCCCACGATATCGTCTCAATGGGACGAATCTCAACTGACCTAATAATCACATACCTCTCTTGCGTGTAGATTGCCTGATCGTTCTCTTCAGTCACGATTTCATAATCTACAAAAATTATCACGAGCTCATTAAGCGGGTTTGTATAAAGTTTGCGAAGCCTCTCGATAGAAATGAGATTAGGCAT
>MDTD01161913.1_pt1 | contig 15389 bp, 9 predicted proteins | sample 811221 | NCBI WGS metagenome assembly MDTD01 (sample SAMN05326646, study PRJNA326480) | marine metagenome | isolation source: seawater | place: Pacific Ocean: South West | collected 2011
GCCCCCAGAGATGTGGTTCCTTCAAGCAGTCGAGTTGCAGTAGCGCAAGCCATGGCAACCGGTTTCGGAGCCACATGGGTAGCACCATATCGTGGGTTTGGAGCCGTCAGATTGTATAGCATCCCTCCCCCTTTGCTGGCACTCATGTCGGCCGTGTAAAAGAAGAAGGTCGTATCAACGCCCTCGCCGAGTGAAATCAGATGTCCCCGCAAAAACCAGGCTGCTTCCTGACGTAATGCGCCAGGATTTTTGGCGGGCGGATGACCAAAGTAGTTCAATCCCCATTCACTGTTGATCAACGGCGCGCCATCTGGCAGGTAGGTATCCATCAACCTTCGAAGTTCCCGCAGATCTTCAACCATTTCCCCTGATTCTGGAGACTGATTCAGCGGAATGTAGTAGGTGTGCGTTACCACCCCATCCATATAGTTGCCTAACCCAGACTTAAACAAACGTTCAAGCAATTCATTGCCTTTTTTCAGAACGCCATAATTTGCCCCAAGAAGCAAACCATCAGGATCCACCTCATGAATGGCTTCATGTGCAGCTTTATACATGGCAATGAACGCTTCGTCTGTGCCCTTCCAATGCCAATCCGGTTCCCAGTGAATCTCATAATAGTTCTTTGCCTGATTCGGGAATAGAGCTTTCCTGCGTGCCGCTTGTTCAAGAGCCACTTTCCTGATCAGGGATTTGTAGGTATCAAAGTCTTTAGGTGGATAGGCCTGAAGGTCAAAACTGGGATTGAGGCCTGTCTTTGATTGCCGTCCATCAGGATAATCCATCAACCAGGCAGGAACACTGTGACAATCGATGAAAAGACACAGGTCTGCCTGAGCTTCATACATGGAATATCCTTTAAAGTTGTCCAGCGTTGTACGAAGGTTTGGTTCCTTTTCCGGCGACGGAAAAAGTTCGGCAAGACGACGATTCTGATAGAGCCACTTCATACCAAGCAACGGATAAACCGGGTCAACAAAATCCCCGACAAGCTGTTTACCGCTTTTAATGAAATTGGTTCCCTGCGCTCCAAAGCGTGACTGATCGACATGCTGCAGCCTGGAAACCTGAATATCAGGCAATACGCCATAAGCAACAAACCCGGCAGGACGAGTACCTGTCATCGGAGTGGTAATCTCTGCTGCTGCGAGCTGTAAATTGACCTGAAAATAGCCTGCATGATCAGTTGGCACCTGCAACCGATATGACCAGGTTGCATCACCTTTCGGGACAGTCTGCTCGCCACGAACAACTAGTTTATCCTGATAATCCGTAACGCTCCACAACAGCGTATCTGCTCCGAACCGGAGACCTTTTACTTCAAGATATACGTGCACGTCTTCGGCAATTTCGTAAATGGGGCAGCGCGTTTTTTCAACAAACTCAGCCAGGAGGGTCACACGGGGGGTTGGAGAAGGGATGTCTTCAGACCACGCACATACACCAATTCCAATACTTACCCATACTGTCATAAACCATATCAAACGCATTAACGAACCTCCATAGGCAGACTGCTGGTACTCAGTCCACGTTCATCTGTCACATTCAAAAACCACCATTTTGCACCATCTGGAAGCTCGGCATTAATCTGCTTGTTCTTATGATGAATATGTGCCGGATAATGCTTCCAATTCCATTTGTCATAATGCAGGTCCGTATTGGATACCACCATCAACTCAGCTCCTGAAATACTCCCTACATAGCTGCCATGAACAATCCCACTGATATCGGCAGACGCATGGCTGATGAACAGCAATGGATCTCCACCTTTCAACATGCTTTCTGCATACACATGAATCTCCTCTGGTTCTGCCCCGGCCTTCTGCGAATGAACCATTTTTCCCTTTATCGCAACTGCCGCTGTGCTCTGCACCTGCATATAAGAATCACGCAATGATGCCAGGGGATAAAACGGATCATTTGTACCGGTAACCCACAAGACAGGCATTGTCGCCTTAGGCAGGTACAGGCTGGGATCAAATTGACTGAGCCACTTTCGCCCTTTCGCATGATTCAACTTCGAAGCCCAGGCGGAGTAATTAAGAAAACCACAACCATAAACCGGAACCGCAAACTGATAGCGTTGATCAAGACCGATGGTGATACAGGTCAGATAACCTCCCCATGAAATCCCGGTCAGACCAATGCGCGCTTCATCAACCTGAGGAAATGATCCAAGCAGGGTCCTGGCTCTTGCAATGGCGTTGACCGCATAGCTTGGCCATTGGTCCGAAACAGGTTCAGCAAGCTGTCCAAAAGAGGCTTCCCATCCAGGAGGACCAGCACCTTCCTTCAGGCGTTGCCAGCGATTAGCAGTTCCCTCAACACGCACCGGAATCGATCCGCACAGATCCATGGCAAGAGCTGCATATCCACGGTCTACCCAAAGCTGAACCCAATCGGCATAGGCTGTCCCGACGCCACCATGCACCAGAATCATAGCTGGCACTTTTTCTCCTGGCGATACCTTAGGTACACCATAATAGGCAAAAACTTTAGTAAGGAAACCACGATATATGGGGCCCTCATAGTAAATTGCCTGCAGACCTTCGACAGCCGCATCTTCTGTCTTGACAAATCCGGGGACCTTCGATTGATAACCAGTTTCCAGCTCAATGCGAACGTTGGATGCCCGGACACGCTCTGTGTCTGCAACCTTCCGCTCATCTCCTGCCAGAAAAGCCTTTTCGGCAGAAGTCAGAGTATCATGTAGAAGCGAGAACTCACGCCTGGTATCTGCCCCCATTGACAGCAGCCAGACCTGATTCCCGTTTCCCCAGGGACCGAAGAGTCGTGTTCCGTCATTAATACTCAACACACCGCTTTTCGTGAGTAAGCGGGATTGCTTCCAGGTCTGATTCGTCGGCAATCGTTGAACGTCATCCCTGCCATTTGACACAGCTTCGATGGCCTTGGAAAAAACAATGACGGCAGAGGTACTGGTGCTGCTCATATTTGCAAGCGTCAAAGTCACCCCCTTCTCAGAAAAGGAATACGTCAACTCGCAGCTTTCTCCCGTGCAGATCACGGTGCGATCATCCAATCTTTTTACCTGATCGCAGGACAAAACAGTATTGTTCCGCCAGAGATAGCACCCTCTTGAGATTCCCGTACCGGCATCAAAAAACTGCTGTTTCCCAAACTTCAGGCTTTCAAGACAACCATCCTTTTTCGCCACCATGGCGTGATAGACATCAGTCTCGATTTGAAAGTGAGTCGGGGTTTCAGTGATATGTTGGGCACGACCAGGAAAATGGAGAAGAACCAGAACCGAAAATATATTCGCAACTATTTTCAAAAAAGTCATTGAGTAATCTGCTGTAAGAATTCATTAATGTATCGCGGTTCTCCCATAGCTTTCAGATCAGCAGGCCCCACCCCGTCAGCATGCCCGTCAAGATGGCCGACAAAGGCTTTGTTGGAATGCCGGGTATGAATCCCGATACCACCATTGAAAGCATAAGGCTGATAGTAGTAATACTGTTTGAAATTTGAGCTTGAAACGGTATCAACTGTCAGGAATAATTCAGATGGCTTGGCTGCCCGGTCAGGCATGAAGAACTGACCATCTCGCCAGTCTTTGCTGTTGATCCCGAAGTAATTGAAATTGCTGAAAAACATGACCGGAATGCCATAGGTCCGGTACGAATTGATAAAGCTGTTGGCTTCACCCGGTGCTGGCGGATATGCAGGACAGAAAGACACGTTTTCGGCCATATAATTCCCATCAGCAAGGAATGTAATCCAAGGTATCCCGGAGGTTGTCCAGATAAATCCTGCCGGAACTCTGCCGTCATAATCGCTGGAATACATGGACATCGCGGTCATAACCTGCTTTTGATTGGATAAACAGACCGTTTGTCGTGCTTTGTCTCTGGCTTTAGAAAGGGCAGGAAGAAGCATACTGGCTATTATGGCGATAATCGATATAACTACCAATAGTTCGATAAGTGTAAACCTAACTGCTGAGCGAAAGTGTGTTGATTGCGCTTTCATCAGTGCGCTCCATGTTTAAGGTTCAAGTAATGCTACGCTAATTTCGTGCTGCACATTGAAAAGGAATAGAGATATCACTTGGTTGATTCTGTGGATGCCGTATCCGCTCAACTGCCAGCTTGACCAAAGCCCGGGCAACATCTTCAATGCACACATTGAAACGTTTGACTTCGGAGAGTTCAGGATAGTCAATTTCTTTATTGCAAAGTGCGACAACCTGCACATCCTTGCCGGGTGACAGGCCAAGTTCTTTCATGGCGCGGACAGCTCCCACTGCCATCAGGTCCGTGCCTGCAATCACGCCATCTGGACGAAAAAGCTTCCAGAGCTGGTGAAATAATTGGCGTCCAATCTCTTCCTGGTCCTGTGGAATATTGCTGATCAAGGTCTCGGTCAATTCCTCCCGTTTGAGCAGATTTGGTGTCGGCAGTCCATAATCAGCGAGGCAATCTGCAATCCCCATACGCAACAACCGTCCCATGATCTCCTCATTGTCAGGCATGGTCCAGTCATGCAGAGTCGGTGTCAGGATCTGTAGATTACGGCACCCCTGTTCCACCAGGAATTCAGCACCTTCTCTACTTGCCCCCCGAATATCCAGGCGAACTCTGCCCCAACCATAGTCTCTCGAGGTATTGAAAACTGGGACAGCGCAGTTATCCTGCCACTTTCTCCAGTGAAAATTGTCTGCAAAAGAAATAAGAGCTCCTATCTTTCGCGCCTCTATATCTTCGAGTAGTTGCGCTGGGGGTTCTTTGCGGAATTTTTTAAGGCGAATATCCACATAATGCCGGACCGGCACGTTTTCCGCTGCTAAAAACTGCTGAAGCACATGATCAAGGTGGGTTTGGAATGCACCTACCTGGTGTACTTTGCCAAGATCCAGCTCATACCAGATCCCGACTGCTGCCACCGCTCGGTCCTCACGTGGAAGAACAAAAGTTCCGGCTCCAACCTGCTTACGGACAAACCCATCCTGCGTCAATTCATGAATAGCCTTAGAGACAGTGGCTGTTGTCACCCCATAATGAGACGCAAGTTCCCGGTTGGAAGGTAACTTGCCCCCATCAGACAGCAGTGGACGCACCAATTCCACGAAGATACTTTCTTTCACGTTCTCATAGAGCAAGGTTGGTTTGGTAATCGCCATCTTCTTATATACTCCTCTGCAAAATCGCCCCTTGACCCATTGACTCAGTCAATCATTCATTTCATAACATCAGTATATGTATCCATCCCAGACAATGCAATACCTCACGATCAGATTTTGTCCCAAACCAGCCTGTCCCCTTCAACTTATTGTCCAGACCGGTAGTGGGATGGGCTGACTTTCATGACACTGCGGAACAGCTTGTTAAAATGCTGGGCATCCGGCACCCCAACCCGGATGCCGACATCTTTCACTGACAGGCTGGTGTGCCGCAACAGGTGGCAAGCAACCTCACAGCGCCGGGTCAACAGGTAATGCTGCAAGGTCATGCCAAATTCTTGGCGAAAACAGCGGGAAAGATAATTCTGGCTGAAGCCAACATGGCGCGCGACATTGACGATGGAGATGTCACGATGCAGGCGCTGGTTGATATATGACACGCATTGATCCAGGGCGATCTCAATCCGGGTTGCAGGTCGGCTTGTGCCCAGAGGGCGAACTGCAGCCAGCCAGAAAAGCAGGCTGTGTAAGGCGTGTTCTGCGGCATTCTTCAGGCTTCGCTGGTGGCTGTGAGCAGAAACAGCACGGGTATACAGGCGGCTGATATGGGCAAATTGATCTGCAATTGTTGAACTGAGTTCGCCGGTATTGAAGAGGAGTGGAAGCTCAACCGCATCATCTGCAGGTAATTCCGCTTGCGACAGCTCAAAATGGATGCACCAATGGTGACCTGGTGCTTCAAGGTGATAGGCTGTCGGACGTGCAGGAAGCGACAAGGTAAGAGAACCAGGTTGAATGTCCGCATGGTTGCCGTCCATGCTCATGGTACAGGGGTAGTCGTAGAGATGCAAGGCATAGTGCGACATGCAATAGGTGGTGCGGAAGTACCGGTCACTATGTGCAAACTGCCCAGCCGTGCGAATGGTAAGACTGCCGGCCACATTCATTTTTACAGCTTCATCTTTCCAATCCACAGCAACACCAAAAAGCACGAATTATACCACATATAGGCAGATTCTTACATTTGCCGATCCGCAATTCTTTCAGTTACATTAATAACATGATTCCACCAAACCGACATTTCCGACGAGGAGGAATCAAGCACTGCAAGCATGTCTTACCCTAAGGAGATTTCACTGATGCTCTCACAAAAAGAAATCCGTTTTTACCAGGAACACGGTTATCTTCACATCCCTAATGTATTCTCAGATGCCGAAATTGAACAGATGAGGTCTGACCTGAACTGGATGATCGACACATGGGCCGATCGTTCACCGGGCTGGGTCGGCCCCTGGCGTAAGGCTTATATGGACGAAGAGACAGAGTCTAAGTCAGAGCTCATTACCATGCACGATCTTTACTACTACACTCAGTCCTGGATGCGAGCCGTAACTCAAGCCAAACTCTGCGAAGCCATGGCAGATCTGCTGGGAGGCGACGCGGTGGAACTGCATCACTCGACGATGCATGTCAAGCCTCCAGAAACCGGCCATCCATTCCCGATGCATCAGGATTACGCTTTCTATCAACATCAGGATGACCGTTATGTCGATGTGCTGATCCATCTGGACGATACCTGTCATGATAATGGAGAAATTCGTTTCCTTGCCGGTTCCCATAAAGAAGGTCCACTCCACCATGTCACTGAATTCCCTGATGGATCGCCCTGCACACCGCATCTGCCTTCCGATCAATATTCCCTTACTGATACGGTTGCCGTCCCGGCCAAACGGGGAGATATCGTCTGCTTTAATATTTTTACCATTCACGGCTCTCACATCAATGTGACAGGCGATATGCGACGAATGGTAAGGGTTGGCTATCGGCACCCGGACAACAAGCAGCTTGACGGTCAAAGCCGGGGACGGCCAGGCATGATGGTCCGGGGCAAGCGCCAACGTACTGATGACGCCAAACTATTTTCAACAGCAGGCCCAACAGATTCCTAACTGTTGAGGTCTTTCGAAACTGAATGATCAGATAAGGAAGTCGTAAGATGACAAGTCGTGAACGGGTGATGGCTGCGCTGGAGATGAAACCAGTGGATCGAGTGCCACTTGATCTGGGTGGCATGAATTCAACCGGAATCAGTTGTTTTGCTTATCCCGGGCTGGTTGCAGCACTGGGTTTACCACCACGGCGACCACGCGTTCACGATACCGGACAAATGCTGGCATTACCGGAGACAGATGTGCTTGATGCTCTGAACTGCGATGTGATCACCGTTCATGCCGATACGTGCACAAATGCTTTTGACGAGCCTGAAAGGTGGTCTGAGTATGATTTTGGTGGACGGCTCTCGGCACAAGTCATGCATCCAGAGAATTTCAAATTGCTGCTGGACGGAAGTATCCGACAGGGAAAAGATGCACTCATGGTGCCGGGTTCACATGTGTTTGATGCCCCTCATGGCGGACAGGAACTTAATCTGACAGGCGACATCCCCATGGAAGATCTGGATGCGCTGCAGGAGCAACTGGAGAAGCAACGGTACACACCTGAGCGAGTAGCAGCCATCGCCGCTTACTGCGCCCGTGTTCGAGCAGCAACTGATCGTGCCATCCTTTTCAATGGGCTCAGTGTCGGTCTCGGTTTTCGAGGGGGCATGGCAAATTTCTCTATCCTCTGCATGACCGAGCCGGCATATATACACCGTCTGCACCGCATCCTGCTGGACCATTTTCATTTCCAGCTTGAGCAATTGCTGCCCGCGATATCTCCCTATATTGATATTGTGATGCTCTCTGCCGATGACCAGGGGACACAGGCATCCACGATTCTGCCACCACGTTTGTTCCGCGAGTTGTTCATGCCCTATTATCAAGAGGCCAATCAAGCGATACATCGACTTGCTCCCGGGGTAAAAACATTCCTGCATTGCTGCGGTGCAGTCTATGATATTCTGGATGCGATCATCGAAGCAGAATTTGATGTGCTGAATCCTGTACAATGGACCGCCGGTGGCCATTCATTCCGTGACTGGAAAGAGAAGTGTCGTGGTCGAATCGCCTTGTGGGGTGGCGGAGTGGATACCCAGGCCACCTTGCCGCGTGGTACGATTCAGGAGGTCCAGCAACAGGTAGAGGAGGTTGTTTCCTGCCTGAATGAAGATACCGGCTTCGTCTTCTGCGGCATTCATAATCTGTTGGCGGAAGTACCGGCAGATAAAATCGTCACCCTGTATCGCACTGCGTTCGAGAGCTCGAAAATATGATCCCAACCGGCATAAGCAGGTTCAGATACGCTTGCCAGTCCTGAAGATGTCGGGACTGGCAATGTCGTCCCTATCTGGAATCTCAGTCGGCTAAACTTTTTATAGTAGCCAGATCTGCTGACTTCAGATCCGAAGAGAAGGCGTATGGCAGCAATTGCCAGGTTTCAGCAAATGACGCACTTTGTCCTGGTTCCAGATGCTCTTCAGGACCAATGGCCTCCAGCTCGACGAGTTTGTTCTGATAAAAATATAATTCTACTGTACTGCCAGTAATGGTCCCATATCGCCGTTCGGGATAAACTGGAAATGACTTGATCAACAAGAGATTTTGCGGCGAAAGGTAGGCAAACCAACCGGCAAAGCTTTCGACACCGACCTTGGGAAGCGATGGGGGCTCAGCGATCAGCACATAGTCGTCTCGTACCTGTATTTTCTCATCTGCGGGCCGGGTGACGACATGAAATAAAGGCCAGGAGGTGTAAAGCACATATCGACGGGGAAAACGGCTGGCTTGGGACAGAGGAAGGATGCTGATCCCGCCACCATTGACAAAGGTTCGACTCCACAGATTCCGAATCATCGGTGTTGCAGAAATATTGGTAACCGTCTGCCTGCACGAAAGCGAAGAGTCGTCTGAATTCAGGCTGAATTCTCTTTCCAGACGAATCCCCAGCTTGACGCTTTCAGGACTTACACAGGTTACAGACAATGGGTCCTGCTTAACGATTTTCCATTCTCCCTCCCAGAGCTCTGGATGATCAGAGATTGTGTCTTCCGGGCCGACATCAAATCGTCCTCCGTTCGGCCCCAGATACTTATTGCCGTCGGGATAGATCCAACCGGAATTTTCCGGCTCCACCGCCATGATATTTTTCCCCTCATATGCATACTCAATGATCCGGCAGCCATTAGCAGGATCGATGACCACAGAGATAGCTTCATTTTTGAGGTGAACACACCGAGTGGGGTCATAGGTCGAAGTAGTCAGGGGAATCGTGCCATTTGCATGCTTCGACACGCATCCACTCACGATGAACATGATGAGTAGGACCATTGCCCAATACCAATGCCGAATTTTGTGATAATAAGGCAGGAAAGCAAAGCCGGATAATTCGGCTGTCCGGTAGTTTCGATTCGATTGCAACACTTGATACTCCTTTCAACAGCAATGGCTCTCATATTCTATTTTAATATCGTTACTATTTTTTACAAGCCAATAATTTTCCAAGCGATACCGTGGCAATCCTCAGGAGCATTCGCGCCTCATCAGGCAGGCATTCTGACTTCACATAGCATTATTACTCAAAAATATGATCCCGATTAAGATCAGCCAATAAGCGACTGTTCGGCATTGAAAAGTAGTAAGGTTATTATTATAATTAACGATATCATCCACAGAAGGCAGTCATTAAATTCACGCTTAATGATCTGCCCCGCGATAAACATTTAATCAGAAAGGGCAGTGACTTGATACAAGAAACACCAGGACAAACAGGCACAGGCAGCAACACCAGACGACTGATCATTTTTGTCCTCTGCATGCTGATTCCATACCTTCAAGCAGATGAACAACCCACCAATGAGTGGCAATGGAGCGGCTGGGGCGGTGGAGGCTTCTTCTACTCAGCGGCCTATCATCCCACGAAAGCCGGAGTGATCTACATGGGCGGCGACGTGGCTGGTTGCTACAAAAGTACTGATCATGGCAAAACCTGGAAGATGATCAGTGAAGGCCTTGCAGGTTATGGGGTATTTGCTTTAGCCGTTGATCCGAACAACCCGGACACCGTCTATGCATCCACAGACGAAGGTCTGTGCAAGAGCAGCGACGAGGGAGAACATTGGCAACTGCTCCCCCAAACCGGACGGAAAGAGCTGAGGATCACGGGTGAGAAGAACAAAGCCTGTCGCAATGTGGCAATTGATCCTACTGACAGCAACACCATTTATGCCGGCAACCCACTGGGCAAAATCTATAAAAGTATGGATGGTGGCCAGAGCTGGAATACCGTGTATGAAAAGACAGGCGAAGAAGAAGACAAAGGTTCTCTGCGGATTCGTATTGGTAAGATCAATGGTGAGGCATTCGGTGGCTTCTGGTCACCCTTGAAGCAGTTGGAAAATGTCGCTGCCACCGACTGCATTGGATTTTCACTACAGCTGAAGGGTTGCGGAAAGAAACCGGATAGGGCATTTCTGACACTTCGGACAGAATCCGGCGGTGTATATATCAGCAAAAATCTACAGGATATTCTTGTCAATACCGAGTGGCATGAGGTGGTGTTCAGCAAGGATGATTTTTCGATTGACCCGACGTTTGCGAAGAAATCACCCGAAAAAGCCCAAGAAGTGCCACCGACTCCAGACTTCTCAAAGTTGTCCAGATTTGACTTTGTCTGCATCGGTTCGCTGGCAAGCCTGGAATTGACAGCATTGCTCAAGCGGGCGGGAATTGTACTGGCAGCTTCCGGAGAACACCCCCAACGAATCGAGACTGTTCTTGATCTGGCTAAGAAGAAATCCTTGCCAACTTATGGAAACGCAGCGACCGGGGTACTCAAACCGGGCCCCGTTTATTCGGTAGCAGTCGCGCCGCATGATCCGCGCTGCATCGTCGCAGCAACACAAGATTCTGGAGTAATCCTGAGCAAGAATGCAGGTGCATCCTGGCAAGCATTATCCACACCTCAAAAAGCGGCTTCCGTGGTCTTTGCCGGACCTGCATCACAGACACTTTACGCGACTTTCTACGGAGACGGGATCTATAAATCCACAGACCGGGGGTCGACCTGGAAAGCCATTACTCCAAAGGTGGATAAAGCGGTCAGATTCCTTGAAATTGCGGCAAACTCTGGCAACCCGGATGACGTCTATGTGATCGCAGCGAAAGGCTGGAGCGGTCTCTTCTTTTATTCTCATGATGGTGGTACGACCTGGACGGAAAATTCGTCGCTGACAGTCGATCTTGCGGCTAATCCCACCCTACCCAGGGACAACCAAAATGGCGTTACAGGTATCAGTAACCCGCGTAACCTTGCGCTCAGTCCAGTTGATGCCAATTCTCTGCTCATCGCGGCGAACTGGCGTCCATGTGTCAGCCGCGACGGAGGCCAGACCTGGACAGAAAGCAGCCAGGGAGCAGATATTTCCTGCATTACGGATATTCGCTTCAGCCAGGATGGAAAACGAACATATGCAACAGCGATGGATGAAGGGACACTTGTGAGTCACGACGCGGGGAAATCGTGGACCCAGCTCTGGCCGCATAAGTACGATGAAAAAATCAGCGGACATAACTGGCGTATCGCAGTTACCCATATCGATGGCCAGGATCATCTTGTGAGTACCTGCTCTCCATGGTGGGATAAGTATACTAACCGAGTCATCCGCAGTGAAAACGGTGGTAAGACTTTTGATATCATTACCGCCGGATTGCCTGATTATATTCCCAAAGGCAATACTATGTGGGGACGTTCATATCCCCGGGCACTGGTGACGGATCCCAATGACCCTAAGACCCTGTATCTTGGTATGGACGGCGCACCGGACACCAAGAAAAATGGTGGAGGAATTTTCAAGTCAGTTGATGGTGGTGTAACCTGGAACCAACTGCCAAATCAACCACCAAAGCGACGGGTTTTCAATGGGCTGGCAATCGACCCAACTGACTCAAACCGCCTTTACTGGGCAGTGGGGGGAGCTGGTGCGGGGCTCTACAGTAGTGACGATGGTGGACAGAGTTGGCAACGTGTATTTGGGAAAGACGGCTGGATCTTCAACGTCATGGTCACCAACGACGGAACCGTATATTGCCCCGGTACAGACCTGTGGAGAAGTGCGGACCAGGGCAAATCCTGGAAGAAATTGACTCAATTCAAAAAGGACGGCTGCGTTATCGTTGGCATGGCTGAAGATCCTGAAAATCCCCAAAGAATCTGGATCGCCAGAACAAATTGGGGAAATGCAGCCAATGGAGGTATTTACCGTACTGAAGATGGCGGTCAAACCTGGCAGGATATCACCGGCAACCTGCCGGTATGCAGACAGCTTGTGCTGCGCTACAATCCGGTCACCCGGGAACTGTGGACCGGCTTCCCGGCCATGCATAAGCTCCAACAATAAGCTCATAACTCACGTCTTTCACAACCCAAAGGATACTCAAACCCGATGCCACGCTTATTACATTCTGTACTTTTTCTGCTGCTGTGTGCAGCTACCTGTGTTTCCGCAAATAACCCCGGCGATACCCGCATTGCCAAATGGCAAGGAGATAAAAAAGCGGTCTTTCTGCTGATGTTCGACGATAGCTGGCCCAGCCATTTCCAGGTTGCAGTGCCTGAACTGCTGAAGCGCCAGATGACCGGAACATTCTACATCAATCCGGCTAAAGGTGAATACAAAGCCTTTAAGCAGCAGTGGGAAGGTGAGAAGGCGCTCTGGAAGCAGGGGATGGTCTATGGCAATCACACCATGTCTCATCAAGGCGTGAAGGACATGGAAGATGCAGATCGTGAAATCGGTGGCTGCACAGAGTATATCAAGACGATCATTCCGGGAAACAACCCCAGACTGATTTCGTGGGCCCAACCCGGTGTCGGCAAGGGTAAATGGAATATTACCGGTGAGCAGCTTTCTACGTTGCTGGCTAAGTATCAGCTTGTCGATCGACCCACGTTTCGCGACCACGGTGCCGTCTATCACATGCAGACAGCAGAACAAATGCTGGCCCTGGCAGATAAGGCGATTACCAAGGGGGAAATGGAATATGTCATCATCCATGGCCTTGAGCGACGTGAAATCAAATGGGGCTATCAGGATTTCTGGCCGCTGAATCTGGATGTTTACCGCGAACTGCTTGATGGTCTGGCAGAGCGTCAATCCAATGGAGATCTGTGGATTACGGATCATATCTCATACCATCAGTACCTGACAGAACGAGCGAGTGCCAAAGTTAATGTCATCAAGGCTGATGATCATGGAATTGAGCTGCAGTTGAGTTGCGATGCTGACTCCAGACTCTATGACGAATCTCTTACCTTAATCACCTATGTTCCTACAGACTGGACGACATGTCGCGTAACCCAAAACGAAACCTCAGAAGACGTATCAGTGAACGACGGGATGGTTCAGTTCTCCGCCATCCCCGGCTCTGGAACCATGCTGTTGACGCCAATCCCCTGATTTAGTGATGACAAAAGCATTTCAGGCACATAGGGTGGTTTCTGAAGGTGCTGCTTTCGGCCCTGTTCGCGGTGAATCTGCGCCGTGGGAAGCTGTCGGAGATTGGCCATGCAAATGGATTGCTCCTGCGGGAGAGTTGCCGGCATCATGGATAGCGGCTTTTCGCTGCCAATTCACGCTGAGCGAACTCCTGATAACCCGGATTCATGTGACTGCAGACGAGCGCTATGAGCTTTTTCTGAATGACATGAAAATTGGTCGTGGTCCTGAGCGTGGCATGCGACAATGCTGGTTTTATGAAACGTATGAACTGACATTGCCAGCAGGGAGTTACACGCTGAGTGCCAGAGTCCTCCGTGCAGGTCCGTTGCGTCCCTGGGCGCAGGTCAGTGTGGCACCGGGATTTCTGCTTTGCCCTGATAATAGTGATGCGATCAGGGTTATGGGCACAGGAGTCGCACCTTGGCAAGCGCGATTGCTTAATGGTTGCACGATGCAGAGCCCATCGCACGATCTGGAAACGCACTTTGGCGGCGGACCAGGTTTTGCCTTTGACGCGACTCTTTGGGACTGGGAGGATGTGAATGCGCAATGGGAGTCAACCATTTCCCGGCATGCCGGCAATAACCGGTTTTGGCTATATGCACAGGAACCGGTGCACTGGCTTGAGCCAGCCACCCTGCCTGCCATGCGCGAAGATGTCATCTCAGATATCAGGGTTCGGCACGCATGTGACGACGATGGGCTGGATTATACGGCTCAGGTTATGGCCCTTCTTTCCGAACATGAATCCTGGTTTCTGTCGCCTGGGGTAAAAATCTGTGTTTTGCTGGATCTACGGGATTACTATTGCTTTTTCCCCTGCATCAGGGTGAGAGGAGGCGATGCAGCTACTGAAATCGAGCTATCGGCGGCGGAATGTTTATTCACAACAGGGCCAGACGGCAGACGTCAGAAGGGGCACCGTGATGAAATTGAAGGCTGCCATTTCCTCGGCGTGCGGGACACCTTGCGCGGATCGTGCAAGGATGGCGCAATACTGGAGCCACTATGGTGGCGAGCTGGGCGCTATGTGCAACTCCGTATCAACAGCGGAGATCAGGCCATAACCATCGACAGCCTGGATTTCAAACAGACAGGTTATCCCCTGGATACATCTGTGGCATCTACGTGGACAGCTGAAGGTGACCCGCGATTGATGAAATTGCTTCCCTGCTGCATTCGGACTCTGGAAGCATCAATTCACGAAACCTATATGGATTCACCTTATTATGAACAGCTCATGTATATCGGTGACACTCGTCTGAGCGCACTCCTGACCTATGTACTTTCACATGATGATCGTCTGCCGCGCAAAGCCTTGCGACTGTTTGACCTGTCGCGCGCTAATCCCACGGGCTTGACGACCTCCAGTTGCCCTGCCGAAAGTGGACAGATCATTCCACCATTCTCACTGTGGTGGATTTGCATGATTCATGACTATGCCCAATGGCGTGGAGATCCGGCATTTGTGCGCAGTCTATTGCCTGGAGCAAGGGCAGTTTTAGATCTGTTTCTGCACGCTGTGGATCAGGAAACAGGCCTGATCTGCACCATTAAAGGTTGGAATTATGTGGATATGGCCTGGCCTGGGGGTGTTCCACCGGGCGGTCATGAAGGAGAACTGAGTGGTGTACTCAACTGGCAATGTGTCCACGCCTTGCGGAAACTGTCTGAACTGGAATCGTGGACTGGCGAGAAGTTGCTCAGCCAGCGCTATCACAACCGAGCAGCAAACTTGGTTACAAGCATACGGGATCATCTCTGGCACGCGCCGGGACAATGCTTTGCGGATGATCGCTCACACCA
>MDTD01185878.1_pt1 | contig 15385 bp, 12 predicted proteins | sample 811221 | NCBI WGS metagenome assembly MDTD01 (sample SAMN05326646, study PRJNA326480) | marine metagenome | isolation source: seawater | place: Pacific Ocean: South West | collected 2011
GTTTGTATCAACAGAACCAGATGAAGATACTGTTTCACCACCATCAGAAGTTGCACCAGCATCAGTATATGGTGAACCCAGCTCGACAGTTGCAGGATTATCTCCAAGAATAGTTATGACAGGGAAAACGGTATCTGGAGGAGTAGATGAATCCTCTGTTACGTTGTCTAGTATAACTACGCCAAGAGCAACTAGCATAGCTTCAATTATTGAAATTTCTAAGGCTCTCTCTGAAGGAGATCCTGCAGGAACACCATTACTATCATCTTCATCATCGCCTTCTTGATATGAGACTAGAAAATCTCTTCTTTCGATCAAAGAATCAGTGCTGTAACCCTCAAGTCTCTGAGAGATTTCAGATATTCTTTCGTCAGATACTGATTCATTTGCATTAACCCCACCAAATGATATAACAAATGCAAACAAAGATAGAACTAATATACGTTTCATAAGTGGTGTCTCCTCTAAATAATGATTATGCATAAAAGTTGATTTAAAAACAATATTTTTGTTTGAAATGTTCATATAAAATACATATCATCAATTTATTGGTCTAAATCTTACTAATAAGTTATGCAGTGTGTTTTTTCTTATTAATTTTGCACCTGGGTCCTTTGTAAGAGGTCTCCAAGAGTAACTTACAAGATCGCCAAATACTGGGATATTAAAATATATACCTTTATCAAAGGACCCCTCTCCAAACTGGTCGCTTGAAACATCAGTAAAGGATGCAAAAATACCAAATTTTGCTCCATTTTGGAAAGATCTTGATAAATCAATCGTTATCCCCTCATCGCCTGCAAGGTATTCTCCATAAGATAAGTGTGCATCAAAAGGAATACGTCCATAGTTCCTGTAATAGAAATTTAAGTGACCTGTAATATTTGAATATTCTAATGTCCCAAAACGCATAGCGTAATCTCTTTTTTGAACTTCAAATGCTTCAAAACCAATTGCATAATTTGAATCCTGATTAAAGTAAAGATATTCAAACCCTGCCCCATTAAACATTTCTTCCAAAATACCCGCCGTTAACATAAAGTGATGGTTTTCCATTGGAGATAAATAATAATCAAATTGAGCTCTACCAATGAATATCCCTTCATCAAAATTTTTAAGGTAATCTTTGATATCGGACCTTACTTGTGCTGGATAAGTATCCACGGGGGGATATTTAAGGTCATCGAAATTATCCACTAAAGAATATTTAATATTTGAAGAAAAAAAGAAATTATCCAAGAAGCTGTACTCACTTATATTTTCAAACATTATTGATCCCTTAAAAAATTCTTCTCTAGAGGCTAGGAAAGGTCTGATAGCAAGCTTTGTATTTGTCTTGAATTTCTTTTTATTTTGTTTTTGATATATAAGCTTTGAATTTTCTTCAAACTCATCGTCATACTGGGTTCTTGCTTTAAGATCTACAATTCTGAGATCGGTTTTAACGGGCTTAATAAGGCCTGCATCGTTAGAAGCCCTTCTTATAATCTCATCTATTATGTCTAAATTTGGGTGAGTAAATTGACTCATTTCAACACCTAAGTTTTCAGAATCTTCAAAAATTTTATTAACACCGATTCCGTTTTCATTAAGGTTTCTAATAAATTTTACATACTTGCTATCGGTTTGTTTATGATCAACTTCCTTATATTCATATCGAGGATTGCTAACTTTTGGATCATTCTTATAAGAGAATCTTATTGTTGTAGCATTTCCTCTTTCGGTTGAAATGCCGATAGTTAAGTTCTTTGTTAAATTAAAATCTAGTCCTAATGAAAATTCTTGTTCTGCCTCTTCATAGCCAATTTTTCCAGGAGTTGAGGTAATATCATACTCTAGTTTAAATAAGTATTTTTCGTTAATAGCATGAGATATGCCTAAAAAAGGTGAAGTTGTTTCTCCAGAAAAATATTTTGAAGGCTGGAATTGACCACCCTCATCATTAATATTTTGTGGCCTATGATAAAAACTATCATTAATTTTTCCTAGAGGGTTCTTAAATCTTTCTTTTGAGCCATTAAGTTGTCCCCAACCCAATCCAAAATGAAAATCTGTTTTGTTTATCCCGTAGCTAGCTACGATATACTCCGAGCTGTAATATCCAGATCCGGCTATATCATTTATCCCCAAAGCTATTGCCGGCAGAACGCCCTCTTCTTTTAATCTAAACTTAAAGTTGAATCCTTTATCTTTGTAATCTTGATCACAGACAGGGTCCCAGTCAATGTCACAATATGGTTTTCCCTTAATATTTGTATAAAAGAAAGATGCCTCAAGCCAATTAAAAGGGAATGAAGTCATTGTTATTTTTTGGTCAGGCTCTCCATTGAAGAGAGTAAATCCATATGAAGATTCATCATAAAATCTTGCAGTTGGCATATTAATTAAACCGATAACGCCGTGATTATTAAATGTATTGTAGTTAAAGCTATCTGTATAAGAAGATTGAGAAAAAAAAGGTAGTAATAGGAGGATGAAAATATATTTTTTCATCTAGTTAAAGAGTTAATTGTTAGACAAGTTATCTAATGCAGCTGCAGAAAAAGCAATATCAGATAAAATCTGAGTAATTGGTGATAAAGCTTCTAAAGCAGGGTTGCCAGTAATAATTTTTCTTGGAACTACTATAGTATCTCCAGGGGCAAGATTAGTATTGCCAAGAAAAACATTTCTTTTAGGTCTTTCTACAATACCATTAGCTTTTATGACATATACTCTTTTTTTATCTGCAAATCTTTGATATCCGCCAGCTTGCTCTATTGCTAAATTGATACTCATTTTTGGGGTGAACTCAAATGCAACGGGATTTAGAACTTCACCAAGGACATTAATAGCATTTGAATTTTTTGGCACAACTATTGAATCACCATCAAATAAAATAGTATTAATTGAGGCTTCTGAATTAGGTGAAAAGTCTCCAGCAAGCCTTCCTAAATTCTCAGGTTCGATTGATTCTGTAAGCTCATTGATTAAATTAACATCATAGATTTCATCTCCACTTTGAGATTTATCTAAAAGTGAGCTATTTAAAATCTTCTTAGATCTTTCTATAGACTTTAATTGCCTATCTCTAATAGCTTCTCTCGTAAGAATGATTCCGCTTAAGAAGGCTTGACCCTTGAACTCACCGACCAAATTATATAAATCTTCAACTGTGGAGCTATCACTTAAAGTATACTGACCAGGAAACTCTACTGCACCTGAGATGGAAACATTAATAAGATCGTTGTCAGGAGACCTAAAAGTGATTGTATTATATTTCCTTGCAATGAATTGCATACTCTCATAATTATCATTTATTACTAGATTTTCTAATGGACTTATATATGTGGCATTAGTATCAACATCGCTCATATCTAAACCTAAATAATCTGTAAATTCATTAACAGAATAATTTCCAATTATTGGTAAAGAAAAATTGCCTTGTTTATGATTTATAATTAAGGAGTAATCTGCTATTTGATTTAAAGTCATTTCGCTGACATCAAATGATCTTGTATCAATATTTGCAAAATAAATTCTTGAGTTTGGTAGAAGTTGAATAGAGCTATATGTTCTTGGGTCTTTTAAATTAAATAAAACTGATGATTTAATTAACTCATTCTCATCGAATTGCTCTAAAACTGCTAGCCATGGATATACATCAACAAATTTTAAATCATCTATTAAATCATTTAAATTTCTATACTCTTGTAAATCATAAAACCCTGGCTGCTCAACTGAACCAACTACCTCAATATTGGCACTACTTTCATTAACATAGTTAAAAACATTAACAGATAAAGCATTTTTTAAGCTTTGATCTAAGCTATCAATATTTTTCTTTACTATTGATGCCTCACTCAAGTCTAAGAATGATACAGATATATTTGTCTTATTAGCTGTTTGAGTAAAGCCTAGAGCGAAATCTACAATATCTGAGACAGTTTCACCTTTTAGTATTTCATAAACTGCTGGACGTCTAACAGCGCCGCTAATTTCAACAAATTGAGAGGCGGCATTGATTAATAAGGTATCGCCTGCCTCTATGGTATGATCATTGGATCTATCACCTCTAATAAGTAAATCATATAAATCAAAAGAATAAATTTCTTTATTATTCCTTATTAATTTAATATCTCTTAATGAGCCAATCTCAGATATACCTCCGGAATATGCTAATGCACTAGTAATAGTGCTAAATGGATTAACAAGATATGTTCCTGGTGTCTCAACTGCTCCAACAATAGTAATCTTCTTTGCGCTTAGATTTTGAAGAGAGACATCAATATTTACTCCGATATAGGTTTGCTCTATAAGTTGTGAAAGCTTTTCTTTAACATCTTCAAATGTCTCGCCTGCAACAGATATGGAACCAAGCTCAGGAAACAGGATTGATCCATCCAGCTTTACATTAAGGTTAAAAATAGCATCTTTTGAACCAGATAAGATAATTGTAAATTGATCTCTTAGGGAGATCTTGTAGTCATTAGGGAGAGGTAAATCACCAACTGCAGTAAGTGAAGTTGGCATTGTTGAAAAAAAATCATATCCGTATTTGCTGCTAGGAACCTTATCTAGGTCTTCTTTAATTTCTTTATCTATTAAGGATTCCCCGTTAACAATAATTGGAGACTCTTCTGTCAACTGTTTTAAACGATTTTCTTCAAGATATACTTCCTTTGCCATCTCAATTTGCTCTGGACTAAGTTGAGACAAGATTGAAGGGTCAATAGACTGCCCATAAGAAGAGAATGTGAGGACTGACAATACTATAAACAGATATTTTTTATTTTTCTTCATTCTTATTAATAAATGCATTACTTAACAGAGTATTTTACATTTATTTGTTAAATATAGTAGCCAGGAAATATTTTTTATCACAAGCCCGGAATAGAAACGCCTTCAATCTTAATTATTGGTTTCAATAACTTATTTATGCTCTTCTGAATTTCGTCATCAGATAAAGTATGAGAGTTAGATTGAAAAATAAACCTAACACCTACTTTTATCTCTCCAAGTTTTTTATTTTTATAGAAATCAAAAATGTATGCATTTACAAGATTTGTATCATCTAGTTCATATATATGTCTTATAACGGAGTCATAGTTTTTAATGTCTTTTATAGAAAATGAGAAATCTTTAATACTTGATGGAAACTCAGAAACTGGTTTATATTTAATGAAATTAATTCTATCTAATCCAGGTCTTACCTCATTGGATATAGCTGCAGAGAGATTTTCAACTGATGTTTCTATATAGAAAATCTTTTCTTTCTTTTTTGTTTTTAAGCTTTCTCTTGGTACTTCTTCGATTGCTGAAATAATATCAATAGAATCTTTACCAAATAATTGACTTAGGTATTCATAATCTAATTTTGCTGAAAAATCCTCATAATTGTGACCTCTTCTTCCAGAAATTATGATGCCAACCTTTGTTTCTTGAATCATTTGATCATTTTTTGAGTACAAATTACTTATCTCAAAAAGCTTTATAGAATCTTTTTGTCTTCTCTCATTGAACAAAAGATTGTTTATAAGAGAATCTTTTAAAGTTGTCCTTAGGTATCGTTTATTTGAATCTAATGGATTATCTATCTCTATAGATTCTGGATCTTTAGAGGATGTAAATGGGAAATTTATTACCTCAGTAAAACCATGTTGAATCAGGAAGTCTTTTATTTTGTTGGCGCAATTTATATTCTTATTATTTATACCTTCATTAATTATTTTTAGAGATTTGCTTTGAATATTGTCATAACCAATAACCCTTGCTATCTCCTCTGCTAGGTCGTTTTGTGAAGAAATATCATGCCTGTGAGATGGAACAATTACTCTATCTCCAATCTCAAATCCTAGCTTTTTTAAGATAGTTAAATATATTTTTTCATCTAATTTGGTACCTAAAATCTTATTAATTCTATCAACGCTTATTGGAATGCTAGCTCGTTTGATTTCAAGTTCTGTAAAAGTCTTAATTTTAATATCTTTAATAACGGCATGATCTCTTACTATTTGAATAAATCTTCTTAAAACTCTTTCTTGATTTTCAATATCTACACCCCTTTCAAATTTGTGGGCAGCATCCGAAAGAAGGTTATATTTTAATGATTTCCCAATAATAGCTTCAGGATTAAAGTAGGCACACTCAACGAGAGCTTTATTTGTTTTTAAGGAACACGCTGTTGAGATGCCTCCCATTATTCCAGCCAGACTGATAATTTCTCCATCTATGCTAAAAATACAATTTTTATCTTTAAGATTTATTTCAGAGTCAAGTAGTGTTTGAAAAGTATCATCACAAACCCTATTCTCAAAAATTAATTTATTATTTATTTTGGTAGCATCAAAGCAATGAGTAGGCTGTCCAAGCTCGTAAGAAACATAGTTAGATACATCAGTGAAGAAGTTTGTTTTATTATTTCCAAGTATAGAAAAATAATTTTCGATATAGGTTTTATAATCTGAGATATTTCCATCTATTTCGATCTCTAAAAAACTTATTTTAGGACAATCTTTATGTGATTGATTTTCAAAATCAATATCAAGATCTGCAATATCCTCATCAAAGATCTTAAATTCCTTAATTTCACCGAAAAAGACATTTAAATCTCTAGCTAAACCTAATAAAGATAAGCAGTCACCTCTATTTGGAGTTAATTCCATCTCAAAAATATCGTTATTTATTTCATGTTCATGACCAAGCTGAAACAGTCTTTCAGAAAGTAATTCTATTGATGGTTTTTCAGACAATAGATTTAATAAATCTTTATAGATAAATTTCATTTAAATTGACCTAAGAAATCTAAATTTGATTTATAAAATTCTCTTATATCGGCAACTCCATATTTAAGCATAGCAATTCTTTCAACTCCAAGGCCAAAAGCAAGTCCACTATATTCCTCAGAATTAATATTACAGTTATCCAGAACTATGGGATTAACGATACCGCACCCAAGTATTTCCAGCCAATTCCCACTAGCAGATAAAATATCGACTTCTGCAGATGGTTCGGTAAATGGAAAGTAAGATGGGCGGAACCTTATCTCAATATTTTCTCCAAATAAATTATGAAGAATTTGATGAATAAGATCCTTTAGATTTGAAAAAGTTACATCTTTATCAACATAAATACCTTCAATCTGGTGAAACATTGGTAAATGAGTAGCATCATCATCTTTTCTGTAAACTTTGCCAGCCGAAGTAAATGCTATTGGAGGTTTAGATTCGAGCATAGTCCTTATTTGGACAGGAGATGTGTGTGTTCTTAAAACATTACTTTTGTTTTCAACATAGAAAGTATCATGCATTTGTCTTGCAGGATGTGATTTCTTGATATTGAGCATATCAAAATTAAAACTTTCAGTTTCAATTTCAGGGCCATACACTTCTTTAAATCCTAATCCAGTGAGCATACTTAACAGGTGATCTTTTACTTGATTAATCGGATGATATGATCCGGTAATATCTTTGATGAGAGGTGGTTCTATATTGTCTAAGCTAGACATTTAAGATTTATTTTACAGCTTTATTTACGATTTTCTCAAAAGTTGATTCATCGTTAATAGCAAGTTCAGATAAGATTTTTCTATTAATAGCGATATTATTTTTCATTAGTCCGTTGATTAAGACTGAGTATGATATTCCTAAATTTCTTGAAGCAGCATTAATTCTAGAAATCCATAAAGATCTAACAGATCTTTTTTTATTTTTTCTATCTCTAAATGCATACTGAAGAGCTTTTATATTGGACTGTTTCGCTGTCTTGAAAAGTCTGCTTCTTGCTCCATAGTGACCTTTGGTAGCTTTTAATACCTTTTTATGTCTAGTCTTTGCTTTTAATGATTTGGTAACTCTTGGCATGATACTTTCCTACTTTAGAAATCTTTCAGCCATTTTTAAGACTGTTCCACTTAACTTGTTTAGACCTCTGTTATGTCTTTTCCTTTTAGTAGATTGTTTTGAAAGAATATGATTCCTATTAGCACTCCTGCTCTTGACAGATGATCCTGTTTTTTTAAAACGCTTTGAAGCTCCTGAATGTGTTTTAAGTTTATATCCCATGATAATAGCTACTATTATAATTTATTTAGTTTTTTCTTTTTAATGGAGATAGGACCATCAATAATTGTCTTCCTTCTAATGAAGGCTCCTGATCAACTTGAGCTATTTCCTCTAGCTCTAGTCGCAACTTATTTAACAATTCAAGTCCCATATCGCTGTTTAATATTTCTCTACCTCTAAAACGGACGGTTATTTTAGTCTTATCTCCGTCAAGAATAAAGCTTTTAATCTTTTTTAATTTAATATTGTAGTCACCAGTATCTGTAGATGGTCTAAATTTGATCTCTTTTACGGTGTTTCTTTTTGTTTTTACATTAGAAGAGGTGCTTTTCTTTTTTTCAAAAACATGCTTTCCGTAATCCAATAATTTACATACTACAGGATTTGCATCCGATGGCGATACTTGAACTAGATCAAGAGATGCAGCTTTTGCAGAATCCAAAGCAGAGTCAATTGATACTAATCCTTGCTTCTCTCCATTTGAACTAATAAGCATAACTTCACTAGCTTTAATACGTTCGTTTATTGGAGTGGATTTTTTTCTGTTGGAAGCTATGTTGATACCTATGTTCTAATTTTGTAAAAAGTCATCAATTTCAAGAAAAAAAAGAAGATTTTTATAGTGTTCTTGATTTATGTTGGTCATTATATGAGAGTGATTTTATACTAATTGCATTATTAATCAATAATCTATTAGCTAAGGCTGAAGCAAGTAATGGCTCCAAGCATTTTGATTCTTTTCAAAGACTTCTCTTTTGTTTAGCCTGAAATCATGTCCCTCCCAAAACTCAAAATAATATGGAGTAAAGGCATAACCACCCCAAAATTTCGGACATTTTTTTAAATCATCAGATATTAAAGATTTTTTATAGTTTTCTTTAACTTGGTTAAAAGAGTTAATTGGCTTCGATTGGTTTGATGAAATAGCTAATGCATTTTTTTCTTTGGATCTTTCAAAAAAATATTTTTGATTAAATTCGATTGAAGTTTTTTTTATTTTGGCTTTAATTCTAATTTGGGTATTAATTTTTGGCCAATATATTAAAACGGATATTTGGTGATGTGAATCAAAAGAATTTGCTTTAGGAGAATTGTAATTTGTAAAAAAAATAAAGTCTTCATTTTCAATATACTTAAGATTTACATATCTTGAATCAACCTCATTCATCGCTAAGTTATAAGATGAAATTGAAATAGCTTCAATACCCTTTTGACCTGAACTCAGAGCCATGTCATATTTAGCCTTAAATATTTCATAGGGTTTTTCTTTATTAAGGCTTATGAATTGAATCATGTTTTAAAAAATTTATTAAAGCAATTATAAACTTCTTATTTATTATTTAGAACTTCGTAAAAAAGTACAATAAGCAAAAAGCTGCTCAATGCAGCTTTTTAGAATTAATCAATTTCTTAAAAAATTGTTTTTGGTAACTATCTTTTTTTAATCTCTCTATATAATAAGACTTAACTATTCTGTTTCGAAGGTTTGTTTGCCTGAGTTATCCTCCAAAAATTCATAACTAAGAGTTTTTTTCAAACCCTCTTCTAAGCTGACTGGTGGTACAAAATCTGTTTTGCTAATTGAAGATGAAAATTGTGTTGTTCCCATAAACTTCCTTACACGAATGCTACTTACTGGAAGTCTTTTTCCAGTCATTTTTGAAATAAAATCAGCGATGTATCCAATAGCCATGCCAAGAAAGGCAGGCAAACGAACCCCAATGCCTTTTTTATTAAATAATATTTTTCGTGCTTTGGAGACTAAAGTATTCATATCTAAATCTGGTTGATCTATGTAGTTGTATATGTGCAATCCAGATTTAAAGGACAGGCTGTATTCTAAAAATGCTGCAACATTCTCTACATATGCCATAGATTTTTTATTTTTTCCGTTACCAAACATTACAAACCTTTTAGAATTAATTTGTTTTAGCAAGTTATATACATTCCCTCTATTACCCTCTCCAAATATAACAGTAGGTCTTATAATAACAATGGTGCGATTATTTGGGTCTTCTGCTTGCCAATCCTTATAAACCTTTTCTGCAAGATATTTTGTTCTACCATAATCATTAAAATAATTCGGTTCACCTGATTCGTCAGTACCAGGTGGGGAAAAACCATAAATAGCAACTGAGCTAGTAAAGATAATTTTTTTAATTTTATATTTTCTAGCAGCATTGCAAATATTTTTTGCACCCTGCACATTTACATCATCATAACGGCTTATAGGTCGAACATCATCACGATGAACTGCTGCGAGATTAATGATAGTATCTACAGCTTCGAGTTGATCAAGTGCATTAATATCTTCTATATCGCAATCAATTACTTCTTCATTCCTTTTGCTGATATTTATGTCATATCTTTTTGAAATAATCTTAGATTTATTAAGACGGGCTGAAAGTCGAGTACCAACAAAACCGTTTCCACCAATAATTGCAACTATATTTCTTTCCATAAATTAATTTTTGTCTATTGTATAATTTTTTCTATGAGGAATCTGCCGATCGAGCGAGGATACTCTCTAATTCAAGGACCTGTTTTTCACGTGTGAAATAATTAATTACAATTTCTCTATTCAATGAAGCTAAGCTAAATCGATTATCCCAATTTTTTCTTATTTTTATCATCCCTTCGGAGAACTTTGATATATCCTCAGATGGAATGATTTCATTAGCCTCGCATCTTCCTAAAATATCAGCTCCCTCACCGTTAATATCAGTCAAAATTGGTCTAGACATAGACATATAATCAAATACTTTAGAAGGCACAGTGATTCTAAAGGCAGGTGCATCTTTGAGAGGAAGCAACAAGCATCCCGATTCATGCATTTTTTTTAAAGCTTCTTCCTTTGGAAGGGCTCCAAAAAATTTTATACAGTCATCTAAACCTAGCTCTATCGAAAGTGATTTTACATCATTTAATACAGCACCATCTCCAACGATATGCATTTTTGATGCCTTCATACACTCATCCTTTCTGGCTAAAGAGAAACTTCGTATTAATATTTCCATATTTTGTGCATGACCTATATTGCCTGCATAACAAAAAATATTTGGATCTGCTGAACCTTCATACTCTTTTTCCATTTGGATCTTGCTGACACCATTATAAATAGTGGTAATCTTGTTGGAGGTTCGCTGATCAAGGTAATCCTTCATTTTAAGTGAAACACATGTGATCTCTTTTGCATGATAGTAGGACAGGCTTTCAAGTTTTTTACCTAATTTCTCAAGAAGTGAATCTCTTTTTATCTTGCCTATGTTGACAGCTGATTCAGGCCAGATATCTCTTATGTCTAAAACTACTGGAACCCGAAAAAAAAACTTAAGAAACAAAGAGATCAAAGTCACTGGGAGTGGTGGCGATGAAATCCAAATAATATCAGGTGAAATTGATCTGAAATTTCTTATTACTTTTAGCAAAGCTCCAATTGAAAATCCCAAATATTGTTTAATCAGGCCTAAAGCTCTGGACTGAGTAACTGAGCTAATTTTTACTCTTAATATTCTTGTCAAAGCATCCTTATCATACTGATCATAATTAGATATATTTGATTTATGAGGAGTCGATGTAACAACAGTAACACTATGTCCTGCTTTGCATAACATGTCTGCTGAATCTGATATTCGACTGGCTGCAGCTGTAATGTCAGGTTTATAGTATTGTGCAATTATTAAAATTTTCATAAGTTTATATTCAAATCTTCTATCGGATACAATGAAATTTTTTCTTCATTGAGTAAAGTTTAGTCCCAATTAATAGAAAATACAGTTTCATTATTTGTTTTCATCTTTAACACAATTGTTTTATTAGGTAACTTCCTACCAAACTCTTGAGAGTATAAATTATTTTGTATACTTAAATGCTCCGCATTTGATTTCCATGATGCTTTACTGCCATCTGGCAATTCAAAAAACCCGTTACGATCATCATCAATACTTAAAACTCTAATTGAAGGATGAATATGAAAATAAACCTTTGCCCATTCGAAAGGCCCATAAATACAATCAGTGATTAAAAGTTGTTTTCTTGTTAGTGAAAATTCTCGCTTATGTGTTGGCGAACCTTTAAGAAAACGATATCCGTTATGTTGTGCGCTTACAAAATTATCTTGAATAGAGACTTTAGACAAATGGGCTCGCCGCCCAACGCGAAAACCTCCCCAAACTTCGGATGAATTAAGTCCATTTATTTCAAGAGTTGAATGAGCAGCGGTACTTCTCTCATAATCTCTTTGATCACTCAAACCATATTCAGATGAACCTGAGTTTACAATTAACCTATTGCCAAAAAGAGAGCATTCAAAAGATAAAGTGTCAGCATGACCATGACCAGGTATATAGCTTGCTCCGACTTCAGCAATATCTATAAAAGCTACAACATCCTTATTAGTCATTCTAATATAGCCAGTATTTTGAAGGTAATGCATTTTATCTTTTAAAGCCACTCTCTTAAATGCACTAAGAAAATTAGCACGATGAATTAATTTTCTAGGGCTTGGTGCGATACCAATTGCAGCATCATTAAAAAAAGAGATCTCCTGATCGGGATGAGACATAATACTTAACCATTCAGCCATGGCTGAAGCAATTTTTCTTAAATATTCAACTTCCTGCGCTAATATTTTTGGGGCAGATTTCTCTCCAGCTAACTGTAATATGTCCAAAACTAACTCAAGAACCAAACTATGGTACATAGTAGAAAGCTCAAAATGGCCTCCATCTTCAAGAATTTGCTCATTTAATTCTTTTTTAAGAATTGCTAGGCCTTGTATCAGCCACTTTTGACCGAAACTTCCTCCAAAAAAATACCCTGTAAAGATCAAAGCTTTAGCATTTTCTAAAAGATGATTTCCTAAGAGATGAAACTCTAAATTCTTAGCAAGGTGTGTCGACTGTTGAAATAAACTTGCTACTATCCTGGGGGGTAATTTACCGTCATGCGACCAAATCCATTTAATCCAATTGCATATTCTAAGTGATAAAGGGTATGGATCCCATGGAATACCTATAGTTTGAGAGTTGTCTCGAATCCAGCAATTAATTAAATCTTCTTTGACCGAGTTAGGAGTACTGGAATCTAAAAGCCCATCAAAGTAATGAAGATTGTATAACCATAGCAAAGGTATATCTTTATTCCGCCAATCATCTGGGAATCTCAATCTTAATTTTTTGTTAAGAAAAAGAAAGGTGTTATCCTGCAGAATAGATCGACTTTTTGATGGAAAGTTAATGATAATCTCTTTATTGTGTGCAATAACATTCAAATAGTCCTCAATATTAGTCAACCTATTTTTAAAAATTAATCTTCGAGCACGATTGAAAATCTGGTTTATCTTCATAAATCTGACGGTCCTGAAATATAAACCAAGAATTCTCATGACTGATATAAATTATTTAAAATTCTTTTTTTGAACATTATTGAGTTTATGTTTTTAAGTAATAAATATTGATAATAATCGATATTTATTATCTTACTTGAATCCTATTAATGACAAAGCTTTAAATTTTTCCCATGACTTCTTCAAATGCTTTTTTATTAGGAATCTTTTTTTATTTATTTAGCCCACAAAAATCAAGTATTTCACTTTTGGAAGAAAGAATATCTGACTTTCTGTCAATAAATTGATCATGCTTTACAAGCGAAACTATCAAATCAGAGTTATTAACGGCCTCATCAATTGTTGCTAAAGGATGTTCGGTTAAATACCCTATATTGGGTTCTACGCAAACATATTGAGCACCAAAATCAATGAGTTTATTAACAACATCTAAAGCAGGAGATTCTCGTAAATCATCAATGTTAGGTTTAAAAGCCAAACCTAAATATGCAACATTTAATTTATTTATAGGCTTATTTAATTTTGTAGAAATATCAGTCAATGCGGTTTTAATCTTATCAACAGCCCAATTAGTTTTTAAAATATTTACATTTCTTGCTTCAAGCATAAGTTTGGCTTGGTCAGGCGATCTGCTAACAATAAACCATGGATCTACAGCGATACAATGACCTCCAACACCTGGACCAGGATTAAGAATATTAATTCTAGGGTGTCTATTTGCCAGAGAAATAAGCTCCCAAACATCAATATCTAGATTATCACAAACCATGGAAAGCTCGTTAGCAAAAGCTATTTGAACATCTCGACAGGCATTTTCAGTTAATTTAGACATTTCTGCTGTTCTTGCATTAGTTAAAACACACTCCCCTTTTACAAAAATTTTATAAAGATCTGCGGCTCTCTTGGAACAACTTTCTGTTATTCCTCCAATAACTCGATCATTTTCAACTAACTCTTTAATAATTTTTCCAGGTAACACTCTCTCAGGACAATGAGCTACATTGACATCACAATTATCATTACAGCTATTTGGAAAGACTAAATCATCTCTTAAATTACTTAGCCACTCAGCAATCTTTTCGGTGGTGCCAACTGGCGATGTTGATTCGAGGATAATAAGATCTCCTTTCTTCAAAACAGGAGCAATTAATTTAACAGCATCTTCAATGAAATCTAAGTTAGGTTCTGGGATGGAATTGTCTGATTTTTTGAATGGTGTTGGAACTGCTATTAAAAATGCATCGGCTGGCTCCGGAGTAATAGCACCAGATAAATGGCCCTCGTTCACTACATCTTTAACTATAGAATCCAAAAACGGTTCAACAATATGAATTTCACCGCTATTAATAGTATCAACAACGGAAGGATTTCTATCAACTCCAATTACTTTAACTTTTTTAGAAGCAAACATAGCTGCAGTTGGTAACCCGATATAACCAAGACCTATGACTGAAATTTTATTAAACATCGTTTGTTATTTACTGTGCCTTTATTATTTCACAGATTCTTTTACTTGCTTCCCCATCACCATAAGGATTATGTGCAAAACTCATTTTCTTATAAATAACCTCAGAATCCAATAAGTTCTGTAATTCAGAAGTTATAAGTTTTGTATTTGTGCCAACAAGTTTTACAGTGCCTGCATCTATTGCCTCAGGGCGCTCAGTTGTTGACCTCATAACCAATACAGGCTTACCTAAACTTGGTGCTTCCTCTTGGATTCCACCAGAGTCAGTTAAGATAATATAGGCTAAATCCATTAGATATACGAAAGGTAAATATTCTTGAGGTTTTATCAAAAAAACATTATCTAATCCTGAAAGAATTCGATTTACTGGTTCTTGAACTTTTGGATTTAAGTGTACCGGATAAACGATTTGAATATCAGGATTCATTTTTGCGACAATACGAATCGCCTTACATATGCGCTCAAAACCTTCTCCGAAACTCTCCCTACGATGGCCAGTAACTAAGACTAAACGCTTTGATGCATCTA